>Ga0256839_1000421_pt1 | contig 54884 bp, 49 predicted proteins | sample 354166metaG_FD_185968 | JGI IMG/M metagenome (GOLD analysis project Ga0256839, IMG submission 185968) | Hydrothermal vent microbial communities from Mid Atlantic Ridge, Atlantic Ocean - 354-166 | ecosystem: Environmental > Aquatic > Marine > Hydrothermal vents | place: Atlantic Ocean: Mid... | reverse complement strand
ACGCAGGGCTGTGGGCCCAACCGGTCGTCTCGTCATCTTCTTCGCTCCGTTCCCGGCAATCCTGCCGAATTGGGAGCAGACAATCCACTTATCTCAACTGTTCAGATTCATCGGGCCGGCTCTCTCATGCCCTCCTGTGCCGGGGAACGAGGTATGCCGAATGGTGGGCTTCCGGAAATCGACCATCTTTCCCCGCACCGGGGAGAGGAGCGCGATCGCCCTCCGACGTGATCGGAATGACCGCGCAATTCTCCCCGCCGGGGAAAGGGCCGCGCCCTGACCGCCGACCGTGCCGCGCTCCGCAACGCGCTCCCTGCATGGGCGCTTCGCCTTCTCCCCGACAAGCCGCCGGCGGCCATTCTCGCGAATACGCCGTCTTGCAACCGCCCCGGATACTCCGCCCCTTGCGAGACCGGCCGCTTCGGGGCAGGCTTTCCCCGGCCACGGGAGAAATGCCATGGGGGGAAAGGCGCCACACCACAAGCCGGCCGCCGGCGTGTCGGGGGAGATCACCAACGGCGAGGTGGCGGCGATGTTCCGCACCCTTGCCGATCTGCTCGCAATCGAGGGTGCCAACCCCTTTCGCGTCGAGGCCTATCGCCGCGCCGCCCGCATCGTCGAGGGATTGCCGCGGCCGGTGGCGGCGATGGTGGCCGAAGGCGAGAACCTCACGCGGTATTACGGGATCGGCAAGGATCTTGCCGGCAAGATCCGCACCATCGTCGAAACCGGCCGGCTGCCGCTCCTCGACGAGATGCTCGCCCGCATGCCCGAAGGGCTGCTCGACCTGCTGTCGATTCCGGGGCTCGGCCCGGCCCGGGTGCGCCTATTGCACGACAGGCTCGGCATCGAGACGCTCCGGGAACTGGAGGACGCCATTCGCTCCGGCAAGCTGCGGCGCCTGTCGGGCTTCGGCCCGAAGACCGAAGAGAAGATCCTCGCCGCCATCGCCCGGATGCGGCATCCGGGCGGCGGGCGGCGCCTCCTCGCCGAGGTCGAGGAAACGGCACGGGCGATCGCGGCCCATCTCGAAGCCTTCCCCGGCGCGGTCCATGCCGCCATCGCGGGCAGTTTTCGCCGCCGCAAGGAGAGTGTCGGCGATCTCGACTGCGTGATGGCGGCGAGGGACGGGGCAGGGGCGATTCGACACTTCCTGACATTTCCGCGCCGGGCCGAAACCCTGAACGCCGGCATCACCCGGGCAACCATCCTTCTCTATGACGGGCTCCAGGTCGATCTCAGGGTCGTTGCTCCCGAAAGCTGGGGCACGACGCTGGCCTATTTCACCGGCGCCCGTGCCCATACACTCGCCATGCGCCATCTGGCCCGCGAGAGAGGGTGGAAACTCAACGAATACGGGCTCTTTGCCGGCGAAAGATGCCTGGCCGGACCCGGCGAGGAGGGGCTCTACGCCGCCTTCGCGATGGACTGGATCCCGCCCGAGCTGCGCGAGATGCGCGGCGAGCTTGCCGCCGCCTCGAGCCACCAGCTGCCGCAACTCGTGATGCGCGCCGACATCCGCGGTGACGGGCGCGTGCGCGGCGTCGGTCCCGACGGCCGGGTGATCGTCGCCCGCCAGGCAGAAGCCGCCCGCAAGGCGGGGCTGGACTGGCTCGGCATTGCCGATCCGATGCCGGATTCGGGCCTGCGCGGCGCTCTTTCCGCAGACGCGCTTTCCCGCCGCACCGACGCCATTGCCCGTTGGAATGCGAAGGGCGCCGCCCCGCAACTCGTGTGCGGCGGCATCTTCGCGATCGAACCATCCGGCCGCATCCGACCCGATCCGGCCCCTTGGCGCGCACGCGGCTTCGTCATCATCGCCCGTCCCCGTGCCACCGCCCTGCGCGAGGACATGACCGAAGCCGTCGAGAAGGCGGTCGCCACCGGGCTGATCGACATTCTCGCCACGCCCACCGGGCGGCGGGTGCTCGAGAGCGCCGAGTTTTCCATCGACCCCGCCCGGCTGATCGAAGCGGCCCGGGCCCATGATGTGTGCCTCGAGATCTGCGGCATTCCCCAAAGGCTCGACCTGTCCGACGTGCACGCCCGCATGGCCCGGCAGGCCGGCGCAAGGCTTCTCCTCGCAAGCGCCGCCTACACCCCCGAGCGCCAGAAGCAGATCGGACATGCCCTCGACCAGGCGCGCCGCGGCTGGCTCGAGGCGGAAGATCTCGTCAATACGTCCTCCGCACCTCCCTTTCCCGTCGAATGTTCCAGGAAAGCGTGACAGGAAGAGATGAAGATCGGGTTGACGCATCCGCGCCCATTGCGGGGAAATCCCCCGAAAATGCGGAGCATTTTGCAAGAATTGTTCGCAAAAGGGCCGGAAAGCGCGATTCCCCCGCACCGCTTCAGCGGCGCCGGCCGAGCGCCCGCCAGCCGATGTCGCGCCGGAAGAAGCCCTCGGGCCAGTCAACGGCCTCGGCCAGGGCATAGGCCCGATCGCGCGCTTCCTCGAGCGTGCGCCCGCGGCCGGTGGCGTTGAGCACCCGCCCCCCCACGGCGAGAATCCGTCCGTCTTCGCGGCGGGTGCCGGCATGGAAGATCATGTGATTGCTGTCTTCGGGGACGGGGCCGAGGCTGCGGATTTCCGTGCCCTTCTCGTAGGCTCCCGGATAGCCTTTCGCCGCCAGCACCACCGTCAGCGCATGATCGTCGGCCCAGTTGACCGTGACCTCGTCGAGACGGCCTTGCGTGGCAGCGTCGATCACGTCGAGCACCTGGGCGCCGAGCCGCATCATCAGCACCTGCGCCTCGGGATCCCCGAAACGGACATTGTATTCGACCAGCCGCGGTGCGCCGTCCGCGATCATCAGCCCGGCATAAAGGACGCCTTCGTAAGGCGTGCCGCGACGGGCCATCTCGGCGATCGTGGGGCGGATGATCTCGTCGAGCGTCCGCTCGATGACGGCCTCGCTCATCACCGGCGCCGGCGAATACGCCCCCATGCCGCCGGTATTGGGGCCCCTGTCCCCCTCGGAGGCGCGCTTGTGGTCCTGGGCGGTGCCGAGGGGCAGGATGTCCCTCCCGTCGGAGACGACGAAGAAGGAAGCCTCCTCCCCTTCCATGAATTCCTCGATGACGACGGCGGCGCCCGCCGCGCCGAAAGCCCCGCCGAACATGGCATCGACGGCTTCCAGCGCCTCGGCCTCCGTCATGGCCACCACCACGCCCTTGCCGGCGGCGAGTCCGTCGGCCTTGACGACGATCGGGGCGCCCTCCTTGCGGATATGGGCCTTCGCGGCCGTCGCATCCTCGAACCGGGCCCAGCGCGCGGTCGGGATGCCGGCGGCGGCGCAGATCTCCTTGGTGAAGCCCTTGGATGCCTCGAGCCGCGCCGCCGCCCTGGAAGGGCCGAAGACGCGGATGCCGGCGGCCCGGAGCGCGTCGCTCACCCCGGCGGCAAGCGGCGCTTCGGGGCCGACGATGACGAGATCGACGGCGTTGCGGGCGGCAAAGCCCGCCACCTCCTCGGGGTTCTCCACATCAAGGGCGACGCAATCGGCGATCTCCTCCATTCCGGCATTGCCCGGAGCGCAGATCAGCCGGTCGCATTTCGGATTCTGCCGCACCGCCCAGGCAAGGGCATGTTCGCGTCCGCCGCTGCCGAGAATGAGAATGTTCATCGCCACGCTCCTCCGTCGTCCGGATGGCCCTGCCGCCTTCTAGGCGCTCGACGACAGGGGGGCAAGCGGGCGGCCGAGCCGCCGCCGGGGCGCATCGGCGGCCACTCGCGCCCTCTGTCGGGGCCGCCCCCATGCGCCGCACCCGGCCACGGCAGGACAAGGCAGGGCATGCATCCTGCCGTTCTGCCGCGCCCCGCCACGGCGACCGCGAACAGGGAGCGCCTTCGGGAGCACCGGCTTTCGGGTTGACCCCGAGGAGCGCGCCCGTCACCTTGAGCCGGCCAGCGAGGAGAGCGCAGATGTTTCCCATTCACGACCACAACCCGGCTCGCTCCACCCCCTATGTCACCTGGGCCCTCATCGTCATCAACTCGGCGATCTTCCTCTTCACCTGGCCCTATCTCCTCGACCAGCAGACGGCGCTCGAATTCTTCTCGCGCTGGGCGCTGCTTCCGGCCAAGGTCACGCTGACGGGGGACTGGAGCGGCATCATCACCTCGATGTTCCTCCATGGCGGGCTGATGCACCTTCTGGGCAACATGCTCTTCCTCTACATCTTCGGCGACAATGTCGAGGACGCGCTCGGCCATGTCGGCTTCCTGCTCTTCTACCTTACCTGCGGCATCTTCGCGGCGCTCGTTCACTACTGGAGCAACCCCCTTTCCGAGATCCCGACCGTGGGCGCATCGGGGGCGATCGCCGGCGTGCTCGGCGGCTATCTCATGCTCTACCCCCGTGCCCGCGTGGACGTGCTGATCATCTTCTTCGTGTTCGTGCAGATCATCCAGCTGCCCGCCTGGTTCATGCTGGGTTACTGGTTTCTCATCCAGCTGCTCCTGGGCATGGCGTCCGACCCGACCACCGGCGGCGTGGCCTACTGGGCCCATGCCGGCGGTTTCGTTGCCGGAGTGATCCTGATCCTGCCTGCCTGGCTGTTGCGCGGCGGGCCCGACTGGTGGCGCCGCACCCACGGCATGCCGCCCTATCCGGAAATGGTCTATCCTGCGCGCTTCAGCCGCGTTCCGCGGGTGCGCCGGAGCCGCAGGCGCCCGCCGAGGTGAGCCGCGGCCTGCCGCGCAAGGGCCCGCTCCGGTCTTCCGGGCTTCGGTGCCGTTTCCGCGGTGCCGCTTCGGGAACGGGAATGGCGGGGCTGGTAGCGAGGGAGGGACTCGAACCCTCGACCTCAGGATTATGAGTCCTGCGCTCTAACCAGCTGAGCTACCTCGCCGACGGCCGGCGGTGTAGGCGAAGCGGCCGGGCGCGTCAAGTGGGAAAGGCTCACGACCGGCGGCGAAAGAAGCGGGTGCGGGCATAGAGCTGCTCGAGCGCGCGCATGCGATCCGCGGCTTCTTCGCCCAGTCTCTCCTGCACCGAGGCGATCATCGTCTCGACGAGAAGCAGCACGGTGAGCGACGAATCCCATGCCGAAGGCACATCGACATGACAGGAAAAGCGATGACGGGCGATGTCGGCCGCGGGGGACACCCACTGGTCGGTAAAGAGGATGACCTCGGCGCCCTGCTCCGCGGCGAGGGAGGCGATCTCGAGCACCTGATTTTCGTAGCGGCGAATGTCGAACACCACCATCACGTCGCCGGCCCGCACGTCGAGAAGTGCCGGCGGCCAGTTGTGGGCCGCCTCCTGCACGAGCCGGACGGCCGGGCGCATGATCCGCAGATGGGTGACGAGATAATCGGCGATGGCATGGGTGATTCGTCCGCCGAGAGCGAAGACCGTGCGCTTCCGGTCGGCCACGAGATCGCAGGCCGCATCGAATTCCTGATGGTCGATGCGCGAGAGCGTGGCCTGAAGATTGGCCAGCGCCGCGTCCGCCATGCGGTTGAGCGGGTGGCTCTCCTGCGCCTCGGCCGCCCATCTCTCGTGCCGCGCGAGCGGCGAGGCCAGCATCTCCTGCACGTCCCCGCGCAGGGCGTCCTGGAAATCGGGGTAGCCGCGGAAGCCGAGCTTGTGGACGAGACGGGCGACGGTCGGCGTCGAGACGCCGGCATCGCGGGCAAGAGCGGTGATCGAGGTCAGCCCCGCCACCGGGTAGTTGCGCAGGAGGTGTTCGGCGAGGCGCCTTTCGGAAGGAGTGAACCGGCCCCCCTCGTTCTCGAGCCGACATCTGAGCGACGGCCCGGAGGCGGGTGCGGCGTCCCGTGCCTGTTCGCCCCCGTTTCCTCTTTCAGCCATGTCCTTTCCAGCCATGCCCTTCTCCCGCTCCGTCACCCGAAGATCGTCCTTTCCCACCGGGCCTGGTCGGCATGGCCGGGCACGTCAACCGCTTTCGGTGACACACCGCCAAGGGTCGCGGCCTCCGACGCGCCGAGGCGCCCTTTCGCGGGAACCCGTCGGCATCTCCTCCCGGGTTCCGGCGCTCTGTTCAAATGATAACCGATTCCGCGCACATGAAAAATATTTGTCGGAAAAATCTTGACAGAATCGCCCGAAGGCTCTGATCCTTGTCACGGAATTGCCGGGCGCCGAAGGGCGGGCAGGAGGTTTCGCCGAGAAACGGACAGGAAACCGGTTCGGGGGACAGACGGGTTGGTGCAGCAATCGGTCCATGTCGAGGGGAAGGAGCGCAGCGAAGGCGCACCGGCCATCGTCGTGTGCGAGCATGCCTCGCCGGCGATTCCCGACGCCTTGGCGGATCTCGGCCTTGCCCCCGAGAGCCGGCTGAGTCATGTCGCCTGGGATCCGGGGGCGCTGAACGTGGCCCGGCAGGTGGCCCGCAAGCTCGGCGCTCCGCTCGTTCACGGCGGGCTCTCGCGTCTCGTTTACGACCTCAACCGCCCGCCCGACGCGCCCGACGCCATGCCCGCCCGCAGCGAACGGCACGAGGTGCCGGGCAATGCCGATCTGCCCGCGAGCGAGCGGCTCAGGCGGATGCGCGAGATCTATCTGCCCTTCCACTCCGCGCTCCGGCAGCTGATCGCCGAAGCGCTGCTGAGGGGCGAGCACCCTGCCATCGTCACCGTCCACAGCTTCACCCCGGTGTTCGATGGCAGGCGGCGGGAGGAGGAAATCGGCCTCATCCACGACGCGGACGACAGGCTGGCGCGGCGCCTCGCGGAGAAGCTTGCGCCCCACCTTCCGCTGCGGATCGACCTCAACCGCCCCTACAGCGCCGCCGACGGCGTGACGCACACCCTCAGGCTCCACGCCCTGCCTTACGGGCTCGAGAACGTGATGATCGAGATCCGCAACGACCTCGTGGCCGCCGATGCGGATGCGCAGCGCATCGGCCGCGCCCTTGCCGCCGCGCTCGGCGAGGCGCTCGGCATGGAGCGGAAGGGAAGGGGGGCGGGCCCCGAAAGCAGAGTGATGGGAGGATGAGCGGCATGTGGCGCTGGATCGAGGCCTATGTGCGGGCGGTCGAATGGCTGAATTACCGCCTTGGCCGGCTGATGATGTATTTCCTCTTCGTGATGATGGGGATCCTGCTGTGGTCCTCGATCTCGAAGGTGCTGGTCATTCCCTCGATCTGGACGCTGGAAATGGCCCAGTTCTCGCTCGTGGCCTACTACATGCTCGGCGGGCCCTACTCGCTGCAGCTCGGCTCCAACGTGCGGATGGATCTGCTCTATTCCGGCTGGTCGGAACGAAAGCGCACCCTCGTCGATACCTTTTCAATCTTCGCGATGATCTTCTATCTCGGGGTGCTCCTTTACGGCGGCATCACCTCGACGATCTACGCCCTCGAATACGGCGAACGCAGCTATTCGTCCTGGCGGCCCTACATGGCGCCGATCAAGATCGTGATGGATATCGGCCTCTTTCTGATGCTGCTCCAGTCCTTCGCCATCTTCTTCAAGGATCTCGGCAAGCTCATGGGCCGCCCGATCAGGAGCGGCATTCCCTGCGAGGAGGCGCTCGGCGATGTCCTATGAAATGATCGCCATCACCATGTTCGCCACCATGATGCTGATGCTGATGACCGGTCAGCGGGTCTTCGGCGCCATCGGTTTCGTGGCGGCGGCGGCGGCTCTGCTGCTGTGGGGGCCCGGCGGGGCGGACATCCCGTTCTCGGCGGCGATGAAGTTGATGAAATGGTATCCGCTGCTGACGCTGCCGATGTTCATCTTCATGGGCTACGTGCTCTCCGAGAGCCGGCTCGCGGACGATCTCTACCGCATGTTCCATGTCTGGTTCGGTCCCGTGCCGGGGGGGCTGGCCATCGGTACCATCGGCCTGATGGTGATGATCGCGGCGATGAACGGGCTGTCCGTCGCCGGCATGGCCATCGGCGCGACCATCGCCCTGCCCGAGCTTCTGCGGCGCAATTACGACAAGCTGATGGTGACGGGGGTGATCCAGGCCGGTTCCTCCCTCGGCATCCTCGTGCCGCCCTCGGTCGTGCTGGTGCTCTATGCCATCATCGCCCGCCAGCCCGTGTCGCAGCTGTGGCTCGCCGGCGTCTTCCCCGGGCTGATGATGGCCGGTCTCTTCATCATCTACATCTGGCTGCGGTGCCGCGTGAACCCGCGCCTCGGGCCGCCGCTCTCGCGCGAGGAACTGGCCGCGATCCCGATGAGGGAGAAGCTCGCCCTGTTGCGCGGAGGCATCCTGCCGGTGGCGATCTTCCTCGTGATGATGGTGCCCTTCATCAAGGGCTGGACCTCGCTGGTCGAAAGCTCGGTGATCGGGGCGCTGGCGGCCTTTCTCGCCGCTCTCTTCAAGGGACGGATGACCTGGCAGGTGTTCGAGACCTCGCTGCGCGAGACCCTCGGCGTCACCAGCATGTTCATGTGGATCATCCTCGCCGCGCTCGGCTTCGGCGCCGTGTTCGACGGGCTCGGCGCGGTGCGCGCGCTCGAGACGCTCTTCACCGAGCGGCTGCAGCTCAGCCCCTGGGAGATCCTCATCCTCATGCAGCTGAGCTATCTCCTGCTCGGCACCTTTCTCGACGATACCGCCATGCTGGTGATCGTCGCGCCGCTCTACATCCCGCTGGTGAAGGCCCTCGGTTTCGATCTCATCTGGTATGGCGTGCTCTACACCATCACCTGCCAGATCGCCTACATGACACCGCCCTTCGGCTACAATCTCTTCCTGATGCGGGCGATGGCGCCGCCCGAGATCACCATTCACGACATCTATCGGTCGATCATCCCCTTCGTCGGCATCATGATCGTCGCCCTCGCGCTGGTGATGATCTTCCCCGACATCGCCCTGTGGCTGCCCCACACGATCTACAATCGCTGAATTCAAGCCGCCGGCAACAAGGCGGTGCAACGCAAGAGAGGACAAGAGAGGAAACGAGCCGCACAAGGAGGTAGAAATGACGACGACGACACGACGCAAGTTCCTGGCCACTTCGGCCGCTCTCGGCACCGCGGCGCTGGCCGCGCCCGCCGTCCATGCCGGCCCGAAGATCCGCTGGCGCATGCAGACCTATGCCGGCCCGGCGCTGGCCGAGCATGTCATAAAGCCGCAGATCGAGCTCTTCAACCGGCTCGCCGGCGACGAGATGCAGATCGACCTCTTCTTCGCCGACCAGCTCGTGCCGACGGGGGAGCTCTTCCGCGCCATGCAGCGCGGCACGATCGATGCGGTGCAGTCCGACGACGACTCGATGGCTTCGCCCACCGAAGTTGCGGTCTTCGGCGGCTACTTCCCCTTCGCCACACGCTATTCGCTCGACGTGCCGACTCTCTTCAACGATCCCAAATGGGGCCTCAAGCAGATCTGGGAAGAGGAATATGCCAAGGTCGGCGTGAAGCACATCTCCGCCGGTTCGTGGGATCCGTGCAACTTCGCCACCAAGAAGCCGATCCGCAGTCTCGACGATCTCAAGGGGTTGCGGGTCTTCACTTTCCCGACCGCCGGCCGCTTCCTCGCCCGTTTCGGCGTGGTGCCGGTGACGCTGCCCTGGGAGGATGTCGAGGTGGCGCTGCAGACCGGCGAGCTTGACGGCATCGCCTGGTCGGGCATCACCGAGGACTACACGGTGGGCTGGGCCAACGTGACCGAATACTTCCTCACCAACAACATCTCCGGGGCGTGGATCGGTCACTTCTTCGCCAACATGGACCGCTGGAACGAGCTGCCCGACAGGATCAAGGATCTGATGCAGCTCTGCTTCGACGCCTCCCACTACTACCGGCTGTGGTGGTACTGGGCCGGGGAGGCCAAGTTGCGGGTCTATGGCGACAAGCTCAAGCTCACCACGATCCCCGACGAGGAGTGGGGCAAGGTCGAGGCAGCGGCCCGCGAGTTCTGGGAGGAGATCGCGGCCGAGAGCCCCGTCAAGCGCAAGGTGGTGGACATATTCAAGGAATACAACGCCGCCATGCAGAAAGCGGGCTCGCCCTATCGCTGCGTCTGATGCAGGATCGGGAGGGAGCCACGGCTCCCTCCCTTCACCTTGCGGGGCAGTCCCCGCCAACACGCCGAGGAGACCATGCCGGGAAATCTCACTCTCGAGGCCCTGAAGGACGCCGCCGGACGCGGCGAGATCGACACCGTCGTCGCCTGCATCGTGGACATGCAGGGGCGGCTGATGGGCAAGCGCTTCCATGTGGCGAACTTCCTCGAACATGCCAGCGAGGAGACCCATTGCTGCAACTATCTCCTCGCCACCGACATGGAGATGTTCACCGTCCCCGGCTACCGTTCCACCAGCTGGGAAGCCGGTTATGGCGACTATGTCATGAAGCCCGATCTCGCGACCTTGCGGCGGCTTCCCTGGGCGGAGGGCGCTGCGCTCGTGCTGTGCGACGTGCTCGATCACCACACCCACGAGGAGATTCCCCATTCGCCGCGGGCGATGCTGAAGAAGATGATCGCCCGGCTGCGCGAGAAGGGGCTCGTCGCCCTTTCGGCCACCGAGCTCGAATTCTTCCTGTTCGAGGAGAGCTACGAGAAGCTGCGCCGGCGCAACTGGCACCGGATGACGCCGATCAGCCCCTACAACGAGGACTACCACATCTTCCAGACCTTCCGCGAGGAAGGGGTGATGCGCGCGATCCGCAACGGCCTTCACGGCGCCGGCATTCCGGTCGAGAATTCCAAGGGCGAAGCCGAAGCCGGGCAGGAGGAGATCAACGTCCGCTATTCCGACGCCCTCGACACCGCCGACAACCACGTTCTCGTCAAGGAGGGGGTGAAGGAAATCGCCTGGCAGCACGGCCGGGCCGTCACCTTCATGGCCAAATATGACCACCGCCGCGCCGGTTCCTCCTCCCATGTCCACCAGTCGCTCTGGACCGAGGCCGGCGCTCCCGCCTTCTTCGACGAGAGCCAGCCCCACGGCATGTCGGTGCTGATGCGCCACTACCTCCAGGGGCTGCTCGAGCACGCGCGGGAGATCACCGCCTTCCTCGCCCCCTTCGTCAATTCCTACAAGCGGTTCACCGAGGGCATGTTCGCCCCGACCAGGGCCGTCTGGTCGATCGACAACCGCACCGCCGGCTTCCGCATCTGCGGCGAGGACACGCGGGCGGTGCGGATCGAGTGCCGCATCGGCGGGGCCGATCTCAACCCCTATCTCGCCCTGGCCGCCATGCTGGCCGCCGGGCTCGACGGCATCGAGCGCGAACTGCCGCTCGAGGACGAGTTCCGGGGCGACGCCTATCAGGCCGCCGGCGTGCGCGAGGTGCCCAGAACCCTGCGCGAAGCCGCCGACCTTCTCGAAGGCTCGGCCATGCTGCGCGCCGCCTTCGGGGACGAGGTGATCGATCATTATGTCCGCGCCGCCCGCTGGGAGGTCGAGGAGCTCGACCGGGTGGTGACCGACTGGGAGGTGCAGCGGCTCTTCGAGCGTGCCTGAGAGAGCCGCCCGTCACGCCGCCATGCCCGCCCTTCGGACGAACGAACCCGTGGCCCGCAGGCGGGCCGAAACGCCGAGGAAAACGCCATGACGACCATGATCCGATGCATCTCTCCCGTGAACGGGGAGGTCTATGCCGAACGCCCCGCCATGCCCTTCGAGGAAGCTTCCGCCGCCATCGGCGAGGCCCGCAGCGCCCGGCAGGAATGGGCCGCGCTGCCGCTCGAGGAGCGGCGGCGCAGGGTGCTGCGCGGCATCGAGATCCTCGGCGAGATGAACGACCGCGTGACCGAGGAACTCGCCTGGATGATGGGGCGCCCCGTGCGCCACGGTGGCGAATACGGCGGCGTGTGGGAGCGCAGCGCCTACATGGCCTCGATCGCCGAGGAAGGGCTGGCGCCGATCGTCGTCGAGGAAAGCGAGGCCTTCGAACGGCGGATCGAGAAGGAGCCGCGCGGCGTCGTCTTCGTCATCGCGCCGTGGAACTATCCCTATCTCACCGCCATCAACACCATCGTGCCGGCGCTGATCGCGGGCAACGCCGTCATCCTCAAGCATGCCTCGCAGACGCTGCTTGCGGGGGAGCGGCTGGCCGAGGCGCTCCATGGCGGCGGCGTGCCCGAAACCGTGTTCCGCAATCTCTTTCTCGATCACGCCACCACCGAGAAGCTGATCGCGACGCGCCATTTCGACTTCGTCAACTTCACCGGCTCGGTCGCGGCCGGCAGGACCATCGAGCGGGCGGCGGCGGGCACCTTCACCCCGCTCGGCCTCGAACTGGGGGGCAAGGATCCGGGCTATGTGATGGAGGACGCCGATCTCGACGCGGCCGTCGCCTCGCTGATGGACGGCGCGATGTACAATTCCGGCCAGTGCTGCTGCGGCATCGAGCGCATCTATGTCACCGAAAGCCTCTATGCCCCCTTCGTCGAGAAGGCGGTGGCATGGGTGCACGCCCAGAAGCTCGGCAACCCGCTCGACCCCGAAACCACCATCGGCCCGGTCGCGAGTCTCAAGGTCGCCCGAACGGTGCGGGCGCAGATCGAGGAAGCGATCCGCATGGGCGCAAGGCCGCTGATCGACCCGGCCCGCTTCCCCGAGGATGACGGCGGCACCTATCTCGCGCCGCAGATCCTGGTCGATGTCACCCACGAGATGCGGGTGATGCGCGAGGAGAGCTTCGGCCCCGTGGTCGGCATCATGAAGGTGTCGTCCGACGAGGAGGCGGTGGCGCTGATGAACGACAGCCCCTACGGGCTCACCGCCTCGCTCTGGACCCGCGACCCCGAACGCGCCGCCCGCCTCGGCCGGCAGATCGAGACCGGCACCGTCTACATGAACCGGTGCGACTATCTCGACCCGGGCCTGTGCTGGACCGGCTGCAAGGACACGGGCCGCGGCGCCTCGCTCTCGATCCTCGGCTACGAGGCCGTCACCCGGCCCAAGTCCTTCCACCTCAAGAAGCGTCTCGACTGATCCGTGCGCACCCTGCACGACCATCTTGCCAACGGGGGCTGACATGACCACCACGCCACATGCCAACTGGTCCTATCCGACCGCGATCCGCTTCGGGGCCGGCCGATTGAAGGAATTGCCCGACGCCCTGGCCGAAGCCGGCATCACCCGCCCGCTGCTCGTCACCGACCGCGCCCTTGCCGCCCTGCCGATCACGGCCGAGGCGCAGGAGGTGCTCGACGGCGCCGGCATTCCCCATGCCACCTTCAGCAAGGTGGACCCGAACCCGAACGAGGCCAATCTCGCCACCGGCCTCGCCGCCTTCCGCGAAGGCGGGCATGACGGGGTGATCGCCTTCGGCGGCGGTTCGGCGCTCGATCTCGGCAAGCTCGTGGCCTTCATGTCGGGCCAGAGCCGGCCGGTCTGGGATTTCGAGGATGTCGATGACTGGTGGACCCGGGCCGACAGGGCCGGCATCGCCCCCGTCGTCGCCGTGCCGACCACCGCCGGCACCGGGTCGGAAGTGGGCCGGGCGGGCGTTCTGACCAATACCCGCGATCACACGAAGAAGATCATCTTCCACCCCGACATGCTGCCGAAGGTGGTGATCGCCGATCCGGCACTGACCGTCGGCATGCCGCCCGCAATCACCGCCGGCACCGGCATGGACGCCCTGGCCCACAATCTCGAAGCCTACTCCTCGCCCCATTATCACCCGATGAGCCAGGGCATTGCCCTCGAGGGGATGCGGCTCGTGCTCGAGAACCTGCCGAAGGTGATGGCGGATCCCGGGGATCTCGTCGCCCGCGGCCACATGATGAGCGCCGCGATGATGGGCGCGGTGGCCTTCCAGAAAGGGCTCGGCGCCATCCATGCGCTGTCGCACCCGGTGGGTGCCCGCTACGGCACCCATCACGGCACCACCAACGCGGTGGTGATGCCGGCCGTGCTCGAATTCAACCGTCCGGCGATCGAAGAGCGGATCGCCCGTGCCGCCGCCTATCTCGGCATCGAGAGCGGCTTCGAGGGCTTTCTCGCGCATGTCCGCGCCCTCAACGCCGCCCTCGGCATTCCCGAGGGGCTCGCCGCGCTCGGCGTGAGGCCGGAGGATCTCGACGCCCTGACCGAAGCGGCGCTGGCCGATCCTTCCTGCGGCGGCAACCCGGTCGAGATGACGCCCGAAAACACGCGCGCCCTTTTCGAGGCGGCGATGTAGCGCGGAGCGGGCGGGTGCCTTTGCCGCCTTCCGTTTTCGCCACCTCTTGTTGCGGGGCAGGGCGCGGCGCGGCCCCGCCCTCCGGGGCGGGGCCTCGTCTTTCGGCGGCAAGGGCGCGCACGGGCATCGCCGCGTGATCGCCCCGCAGCGCAGTGCCTTGCCTTTCGTGACTCAACCCGGACGGGCCGCCTGCTTCTTTCCGCGATGAAGGAAGGGTCGGCCTTCTTCATGCCCATCGGGGCGAGAGCGGGGGCGCCGCTCTCAGCCCTGCCGCGGCCGGATGACGATCTCGACGCGGCGATTGCGCGCCCGGCCTTCCTCGGTCAGGTTCGAGGCGACGGGGTCGTCTTCGCCGCGGCCGTAGGCGCGGATCCGGTCGGGATCGACGCCGAGCCGGGCCAGCTCGAGAGCGACATTCTCGGCCCTCCGGCGCGAAAGTTCCATGTTGTAGGCGGCATCACCCACATTGTCCGTGTGACCGATCACATCCACCGTCGTGTCGGGATAGGCCGCGAGGTGATCGGCGATCCCGGCCAGTGCCTGGCGCATTTCGGGGCCGACCTCGGCCGAGCCCGTCGGAAAGAGCAGCGCATTCGGCATGGTGATGGTGACGGCGTCATTGCTGCGGCTGATCTGCACCCGGTCGTCCGTCACCCGGCGGCGCAGATCGCTCTCCATGCTGTCGAGATAATGGCCGATGGCGCCGCCGACGGCCGCGCCGATCGTCGCTCCGACGGCGCCCTTGAGCAGGCTGTTGCCGCCCTTGCGCGTCAGCCCGTAGAAACCGCCGATGATGGCCCCGGCAACCGCGCCCTGCCGCTCCTTCGAAGGGGGTGCGCCGGTAGTCTCGACGCAGCCCGAAAGCCCCAGTGCAGCGGCCATGGCGGCGGCGGTGATCCGTGACATGCCCATGCCTGCCTCCTTCGCCTCGAAACTGCCGCTCCGTCTTCGGGAGCGTTCTTCGGCATCAATATAGGCACCACGAGCGGTTTTGACAGGGGGAGGGTTCGGAGAGGAGGAAAGCGGCCGGATCCTGCCGCGCGGGAGCGGCGGCAGGGGGAGCCGCCTCCGTGACCCCGGCACCTGGCAGGCGGAGCAGCCCGGGCGGCGATGGTCGGCAGGCCGTGCCGGGGGCGGCCGGCCCTCTCTCCGGGCGCCGCGCCTCCTCACGCCGGCGGGGCTTCGCGGGCGAGCAGGCGCGCCTTCATGTCGAGCCCCCAGCGATATCCGCCCGGCCCGCCATCCGATCTCGCCACGCGATGACAGGGCACGAGCACCGCCAGCGGGTTGCGGCCGACGGCCGTGCCCACCGCCCGCACCGCCCGCGGCCGGCCGATGGCGGCGGCAAGGGCGGCATAATTCGTGCGCTCGCCTGTCGCGATGTCCAGAAGCGCCCGCCAGACCGCACGTTGAAAACCGGTCCCGACGAGAACGAGCGGCACCGGATCGGCTCCGAGCAGGGCAGCCAGCCTTCCTCCGGCAGGTGCGAAACGGGCCGCGGGCCAGCGTTGCGCCAGATCGGCCTGCGCGGCCTCTTCTCCCGCATGCAGCGGCAGGAGCGCCGCGACCCCTTTCCCGCTGCCGGCCGCGAGCATCGGGCCGCAATCGGTCCGCACATCTTCGACCAGAAGCAGCCCCTGCCACGTTTCGCATTCGCCGACGATGACGCCGCGCCGTCCCAGGAGCGCTATCCCTGCGGGCTCTTCCGTTCCCATGCTCTCTCTCCAGCGGGGCGCGGTGCACGGCTTGCAGCCATCAACGCCGCCCCTTAAGGAAGGCCCATGGCACGCGCACCGCAAAAGCTCGGCTACCCGGCCCTCAGGGAAATCTTTACCCGTTTCCGGGCCGCCAATCCATGCCCGAAGACCGAGCTCGAATACACCAACGAGTTCACCCTTCTGGTGGCGGTCGTGCTCTCGGCCCAGGCGACCGACGTCGGCGTCAACAAGGCGACGAAGCGTCTTTTCGCGATCGCCGACACGCCCGAGAAGATGCTCGCTCTCGGCGAGGAGGGGCTGGTCGAGCACGTCAGAAGTCTCGGTTTCTTTCGCCAGAAGGCGAAGAACGTCATCCGGCTCTCCAAGATCCTGGTCGAGGAGCATGGCGGCCGGCTGCCGACCTCGCGCGAGGCACTCACCGCCCTGCCCGGGGTGGGGCGCAAGACGGCGAATGTCGTGCTCAATGTCGCCTTCGGCTATCCGGCGCAGCCGGTCGATACCCATATCTTTCGCGTCGCCAACCGCACCGGCATCGCACCGGGCGGGGAACCGATCGATGTCGAACGCGGGCTCGAGGACCGGGTGCCGATCGAGTTCCAGACCCATTCCCATCACTGGCTGATCCTGCACGGGCGCTATGTCTGCAAGGCGCGCAAGCCGGACTGCCCCCGATGCCTCATCCGCGATCTGTGCCTCTATCCGGACAAGACGACATGACGAAGCGCTTTCAGGTGGTCGGCATCGGCAACGCCCTTGTCGACATTCTCTGCCATGTGGATGACGCCTTTCTCGAGGAGATCGACGTCATCAAGGGAGTGATGCAGCTGGTCGATCGCGGGCGGGCCAGCGCGATCTACGAACGCATGGGCCCGGCGCGGGAGATCTCGGGCGGCTCGGCGGCCAACACCATCGCCGGCATCGCCGCCCTCGGCGGGCGCACCGCCTATGTCGGCAAGGTGCGGGACGACCAGTTCGGCCGCATCTTCGCCCATGATCTGCGGGCCCAGGGCGCGGTCTACGAGACGCCGGCCGCCCCGGCCGACACGGCCGAGGAGACCGGCCGCTGCATGGTGCTGGTCACGCCCGACGGGGAGCGCACCATGAACACCTATCTCGGCGTTTCCGAGCATCTGTGCCCCGGCGACATCGACGAGGCGATGATGGCCGATGCCGAATGGATCTATCTCGAGGGCTACCGCTTCGACGGCCCCGAGAACCACGAGGCCTTCGACAAGGCGATCCGGGCCGCGAAAGGGGCCGGGGGGAAGGTTTCGCTCACCCTCTCCGACCCTTTCTGCGTCGATCGCCACCGCGCCGCCTTCCTCGCCATGATCCGCCGCGATGTCGATCTTCTGTTCTGCAATCGCGACGAGATCCTCTCGCTCTACGAGACCGACAGCCTCGACGAGGCCCTTGCCCGGGGCGGGCAGGATGTCGGGATCCTCGTGGTCACCGATTCGGACAAGGGCGCCTATGTGATCGAGGACGGGGCTTTCACCCATGTGCCGACCCGGCCGGCCCGCGTGGTGGACGCGACCGGCGCCGGCGATCTCTTTGCCGCCGGTTTCCTCTGGGGGTTCACCCACGGCCATGACAGCGCCACCGCCGCACGCATGGGCAACATCGCCGCCGCCGAGATCATCGGCCATATCGGCGCCCGGCCCGAGGTCGATCTCGCACGTCTCTTCTCCGAGGCCGGGCTGATCTGAGCCCGTCGTCCATGCCACGGGGCGGGCCGCCTGCCCGAACGCACATCCCGCAAGCGGCAGGAGTGGCGGCGCCCTCCGGCAGCAGCCGAATCACCCGGGATTGCACTCGGGAAAACGGGCCACGCGCGATGGCGGATGCTGAAACGGTTTCGTCGGAAAATGGTGACATCCGCTTTCCACGCGACCGATTCGCGCGCGGGAAGACCCCATGAGCGATAGCGCCCGTGAACGACATCGCCTCATAGAAGATAAGCCTTCGCGAGACTGCGAAACTGGCGATTGATTCTCGAGTTTTTCAACGCCTTGAGATTGTGTAGGCCACGGAAGAACCTCATATTCCTGTCAGGCGAGCTGTCCCAGGAAAAAGCGGTGGTGAGAAATGCTGTCCGGGACTTGACCCGGCGACCGACTCCTATTTAGATAATTGCGCAAATTTGCATCATTTATCCGTAGCAAGAGGCATTACCCATGAGAACCGATCAGAACATTCCGCCCCGCTCCCGCGAATCCCGCCGGCTGATCGAAAGAAAGACGGCGAGGCTCGATCTGCCGAAGATCTTTGCCGCGCTCGGCGACAGGACGCGCCTTGCGATCATCGGCCGGCTCCTGGAGAAGGGCGAGATGCCTGTCGGCGCGCTCCTCGACGTGGCCGACATCTCTCCCCCCGCGATTTCCCGTCATCTGCGGATCCTGCGCGAAGCCGGGCTCGTCCGTCAGCGCGTGGATCGGCAACGGCGACTCTATTCGGTCCGCAAGGACATCTTCGATGAGCTCCGCCAGTGGTTCGCCCAGGCGGCGCTGATACTCACCCTGCCGGTGATGATGATCGCGAGCCTGGAATGACCTTTCCGAGCCTGCCGGCAGGATGAAGGGCGCTCCGCGGAGCGCCCTTCCCCGTTCCGCCCCGAAAAGGCTTCAGTGTTTGCCGTTCACGCCCTTGCGCTCGCGCGGGATCGGCAGATATTCGACCCCGCCCATCTGCTGGCGCACCGGCTGGGGATAGAGCGCCATCAGTTCCAGCACCTCTTCCGGCATGTCGGTGGAGACCGGCAGCCCCATCTCCTTCGCCTCCTCGTGGGAGATCGGGTAGTCATGGGTCCAGGTGCCGGTGGCGAGCTTGTCGGCAACCGCCGCCGCCTTCTGCACCGACATCCGCCCCGAGAGCAGCTTCTTGACCGCTTCGCGCACCTGATGGATCGCCTTGCGCCCGACATCCGCCATGATCAGCGTCTGATCGTCGATCTTCTCGACCGGCTTCTTCTCCTCCACCGTGAGGATCGAGGCCGCCGGCATCTGCCCGAGCTGGGGATCGACCGGTCCGAGCACGGCATGGTCGTTCATCACGATCTCGTCGGCCGCCAGCGCGATCAGCGTGCCGCCCGACATGGCGTAATGGGGCACGAACACCGTCACCTTGGCCGGATGGGCCTGCACGGCCCGGGCGATCTGCAAGGCGGCCAGAACAAGCCCGCCCGGCGTATGGAGGATGAGGTCGATCGGCACATCGTCATCGGTGAGCTTGATCGCCCGCAGCACCTCCTCCGAGTCGTTCACGTCGATGTATTTCACCAGCGGAAAGCCGAGAAAGCGCATCGTCTCCTGGCGGTGGACCAGAAGGATCACCCGCGAATCGCGCTTCTTCTCGAGATCGGCGATCATCCGCACGCGGCGGAATTCGAGCATGCGCTGCTGAATCACCGGCTGGAACGCCGAAAGCAGGAAGATCAGCCAGAACAGATCCATGAAGGTCATGTGGGTCTCCTTCGCAAACTGAAGGGAAACTAGCCTGCCCGCGGCAGGAAGGAAAGGCGGGAGAACCCGCCCCCGCAAGATCGCGGAAGCGGCGGATCATGCGCCACCGGACCGGGCGCCGCCGCATCGGCAAGGCAGGCAGGCGAAAGCGGGCCCCGAGGGGCCCGCTTCCGGCGCATGCGGGAGGACCGGAAGATCAGTAGTGATAGGCGCTCTCGCCGTGGGTCGCGAGGTCGAGCCCTTCGCGCTCCTCCTCCTCCGTGACCCGGAGCCCGACCACGGCATCGACGATCTTGTAGAGGATGAAGGAGACGACCCCCGTCCAGACGATGGTGATGGCCACCGCCTCGATCTGGACGATCGTCTGGCCGACGAGGCTGTAGTCGTCGCCCCCGAAGCCGCCGAGCGCCGGTGCGGTGAAGATGCCGGTGCCGATCGCGCCGATGATGCCGCCCACGCCGTGGACACCGAAGACGTCGAGGCTGTCGTCATAGCCGAGCTTGTTCTTCAGCGGCCCCACGGCCCAGTAGCAGCCGAGCGAGGCGATGGCGCCGAGAACGATCGCCCCCACCGGTCCGACCGTGCCGGCAGCCGGCGTGACGGCCACGAGGCCGGCGATCATGCCCGAGGCGGCGCCCAGCATCGAGGCCTTGCCGCGCAGGATCTTCTCGACAAGCGACCAGGTGAGGATCGCACCCGCCGTCGCGGTGAAGGTGTTGATGAGGGCGACGGCCGCGCCGCCATTGGCCTCGAGGTTGGAGCCGGCATTGAAGCCGAACCAGCCGAACCAGAGGATGGCCGCGCCGACGAAGGTCAGCGTCATCGAATGGGGCGCCATCATGTCCTTGCCGAAACCGATGCGCGGGCCGATGATCAGAGCGCCCACCAGCGCGGCGATGCCGGCATTGATGTGCACCACCGTGCCGCCGGCGAAATCGAGCGCGCCGAGCCCCATGATGAAGCCCGAACCGTCCCACACCATGTGGGCGATCGGGAAATAGACGAAGGTCACCCAGAGGGCCGAGAACAGCACAGCCGCGCCGAACTTGATGCGTTCGGCGAAGCCGCCGATGACGAGCACCGCGGTGATGGCGGCGAAGGTCATCTGGAAGGCGATGAAGACGTATTCGGGGATGACCACGCCGTCCGTGAAGGTCGCGGCCATCGAATCGGGGCCGACGCCGGCAAGAAACAGCTTGCCGAGCCCGCCCCAGAAGGGGTTGGTTCCGCCGCCGAAGGCGAAGGAGTAACCGTAGAGCACCCAGATCACCATCACGAGAGCGGTGATCACGGTCGATTGCATCAGGACCGAGAGCATGTTCTTGGTCCGCACGAGGCCGCCGTAGAAGAGGGCAACGCCCGGCAGGATCATGAACAGGACAAGCACGGTCGAAACCATCATCCAGGCGACATCGCCCTTGTCCATTGTTTCCGCGGAAGCCGGCGAGGCCAGAAGCGCCGCCCCGACGGCCGAAAGTGCCGAGAGTGCCTTGAGGGATGGAAGTCGCATGGGTTCGTTCCTTCGCTGTTCCTGTCGCATTGCTCTCCGGTCGGGCGTTGCTCCGGCAGCTCGTGCCGGCAGACCCGCCCGGAAATCACGATCAACCTCGTCGCCACCGGCTGTTCGGACAATGAAAGCCCTGCCGCCGGTTCGGCCACAGCGATGGAATGCCCGAAAATTGCGCGACTCCGCGCCATGAATGCACTAAAAATGAGCAATGACTGTCTTTCGTCTCGGGCCGCCGAAGCGCCATGCCTGCCTCAACACTGGGCAGGGGCGGCGCCGATCTCTAATGTGATTCCCGCAGGCAGGATGAGCAGATGACGAAAACCGCGAGAAAGAGACCTCCGTCGCGCCGCCGCAAGCCGGCCGGCTCCGGCCGGCGACGGATGCCTGCAGCCTTCCTGCGCCGCATCCCGGCCGCGGGCGCAGGCCTCTTGCGCGGAACGGTGCGGCTTGCATGGCGGCTCGGCTGGCGTCTCGCCCTCGTGGCCGCCCTTCTCGTCGGCGCGGCCACGATCTACGACTATGCGCGCCTGCCGCCGATCGAGACGCTGATCGACGGGCGCGTGCGCGGCTCCGTCACCCTTCTCGACCGCAACGGCGAACCCTTCGCCTGGCGGGGCGACCAGTTCGCCGGCAAGATCACCGCCGCCACCGTCTCGCCCCATCTCCTCCATGCAATCCTCGCCACCGAGGATCGACGCTTCTACAGCCATTTCGGCATCAGCCCGCGGGGGATCGCCTCCGCCATCCGCATCAACCTCGCCGAAGGACGCGGCCCCTTCGAGGGCAATGGCGGCTCGACCATCACCCAGCAGGTGGCCAAGCTCCTGTGTCTCGGCCAGCCCTATGACCCGGAACGCTGGAAGAACGAAGCCGCCTACGAAGCCGACTGCCGCAAGGGCTCGCTGTGGCGCAAGATCAAGGAAGTGCCTTTCGCCTTCGCGCTCGAGGCGAAATATTCCAAGGACGACATTCTCACCCTCTATCTCAACCGGGTCTATCTCGGGGCCGGCACGCGCGGCTTCGAGGCTGCGGCCCAGCGCTATTTCGGCAAGTCGGCCCGCGACGTGACCCCGGCCGAGGCCGCCATGCTCGCCGGGCTTCTCAAGGCGCCGTCATACTATGCCCCGACGCGCAACCTCGCCCGTGCCCAGGCCCGGGCCAGTCTCATCGTTTCGCTGATGGAGGAGCAGGGCTATCTCACGCCGGCCGAGGCCGAGGCGGCGCGGCGGAATCCGGCCACGCTCTCGGAAAAGGCGCGCGAACGGGCCGGAGGCTGGTTCGCCGACTGGGTGATGGAAACGGTGCCCTCCTTCCTCGCCTCGGGCACCACCGAGGATGTGATCATCCGCACCACCTTCGATCCGAAGATCCAGAAGGCGGCGGAAGAAGCCGTAAGATGGGTGTTCGAGAACCGCGTGCGCCCCGGATCGAAGGCCCAGGTGGCGCTGGTGGTGATGTCCCCCGACGGGGCGGTGCGCGCCATGGTCGGGGGGCGCGGCCGGGGCGGGGGCCGCTTCAACAGGGCGATCCAGGCGCGGCGGCAGACGGGATCCTCCTTCAAGCCCTTCGTCTATGCCGCCGCCCTCGATCTCGGTCTCTACCGATTCGACAGCCGGGTGGTGGACGAGCCCGTCACCATAGACATTCCGGGCTCCGGCCCCTGGTCCCCCAGAAACTACACGGGCAGGAACTATGGCGAGATGAGCCTGACGACCGCCCTGGCCCAGTCGATCAACACGGTGGCGGTGAAGGTGGCGATGGAAACCGGGCTCGACCGGGTGCGGGCCGTCGCCCGCGGCTTCGGTCTTTCGGGGGAGCTTGCCGAGGGCCCCGCCCTCGCGCTCGGTGCCTCCGAGGCAACCCCGCTCGAGATGACCGCCGCCTATGCCGGTTTCCTCAACGAAGGGCGGGCGGTCACCCCCTACGGGCTGGTCGAGCTGCGATTGCGGGGCAGCGACGAACCCCTCATCACTCGTTCTGGCGGTCCGGGCGAGCGGGTGATCGGCCGCGCGGCGGCGCGCCAGCTCGTCTACATGCTCAATCAGGTGATCGAGCGGGGGTCGGGCAAGCGGGCGAAACTCCCCGGACGGCCCGCCGCCGGCAAGACCGGCACCACCCAGGCCGCCCGCGACGCCTGGTTCGTCGGCTTCACCGCCGATCATGTCGCCGGGGTCTGGATGGGCTACGACGACAACACCCCGCTCACCGGCGTCACCGGGGGCGGTCTGCCGGCCGAGATCTGGCGCGAGGTCATGACACGGATCCACGAGGGCCTGCCGGCGCGCCCCTTGCCGATGATCGACCCGGAGGCCGCCGCGCTGGCCGAAGCCCGGGCCCGTCAGCCCCGGAAGGGCCGCGGGACCGAGACCACCATCATCGAAGACGTGATCGGCGCCCTGTTCGGCCGTCCCTTCTGACCGTTCCCTTCCGACCGCGGCCGGCCATGCATTGCCCCCGACCGGCCCCTGCGGCATTGTCGGTGTCGCACTGCGAGGATGCTCCATGACGACCGCGTTCTTCCATCACCCGGACTGCCATGCCCATCGCCCGCCGCCGGGCCATCCCGAAAGCCCGGCGCGGCTCGCGGCCATCGAGAAGGCCCTTTCCGCCACCGCCTTCGACGGCATCCTGCGCCGCGAAGCGCCGCTTGCCGGGGAGGCCGATCTCGCCCTCGCCCATCCCGCGCGATATGTCCGCGCCATCGCCGAGGCCGTGCCCGAGGAGGGGGTGGTCCAGCTCGATGCCGACACATGGCTCTCCCCCGGCTCCTGGCGCGCGGCGCGCAGGGCCGCAGGCAGCGTTCTCGCCGCCATCGATACCGTGCTGGGAGGAGAAGCCACCAACGCCTTCTGCGCCATCCGCCCGCCCGGCCATCACGCCGAGCCCGAAAGGCCCATGGGGTTCTGCCTTTTCGGCAATGTCGCCATCGGCGCGCTCCATGCGCTCGAGCGCCACGGCCTTGCGCGGGTCGCGATCTTCGATTTCGACGTTCACCACGGCAACGGCACCCAGGCCATCCTGTGGGACGAGCCGCGCATCCGCTTCGTCTCGACCCACCAGATGCCGCTCTGGCCCGGCACCGGCTCCCCGGAGGAGCGCGGCGCCCATGACAACATCCGCAACGTGCCGCTCCCCCCGCTCAGCGACGGCACCGCCTATCGCGCGGCCGTCCGCCCCGCCCTCGACTGGCTGGACGGGTTCGCCCCCGAACTCGTGCTCGTCTCGGCGGGGTTCGATGCCCATGCCGCCGACCCTCTTGCCAATCTCGCCCTTGCGGAGGCCGATTTCGCCTGGATCACCCGTGAGCTTTCCGCCCTCGCCCGGCGACATGCCGGGGGGCGTCTCGTCTCGACTCTCGAGGGCGGATATGCTCTCTCGGCACTGGCGCAATCGGTGGCGGCCCATGTCGCCACGCTGATGGAAGAAGGGGCCGACGAATGACGGAAACGGCGGAAAGACCGGTCGGGGAACTCAGCTTCGAGGAAGCGCTCAAGGAGCTCGAACAGGTAGTGGAGCGCCTCGAACGCGGTGATGTGCCGCTCGAGGAATCGATCCGCCTCTACGAGCGCGGCCACGAGCTGAAGAAGCATTGCGAGGCGCGGTTGCGCGAAGCCGAAGAAAAGATCGAGCTCATCACTCTCGATGCCGAGGGGCGCCCCACAGGGCTGAAGGAGGTGGAGGTGCCATGAGCTTCGCCGCCGCGCTCGAAGCCGCGCGCGGGCGGGTCGAACGGGCGCTCGAAGCCGCGATCATGGCCGAGCCGGCGGGGCCCTTGCGCGAAGCGATGGCCCATGCCGCGCTGTCGGGCGGCAAGCGGCTGCGGGCCTTCCTCGTGATCGAGAGCGCCCGGCTGCATGATGTTCCGGCCGCCGCGGCCGACCGCGTCGCCGCCGCCGTCGAGTGCATGCACGCCTATTCGCTCGTGCATGACGACCTGCCGGCGATGGACGACGACGACATGCGCCGCGGCCTGCCGACGGTGCATGTCAAGTGGGACGAGGCCACGGCCATTCTCGCGGGGGATGCGCTGCAGGCCCTGGCTTTCGGCATCATCGCCGCTCCGGCGACCCCGCTTCCGGGGGCGGTCCGGGCCGATCTCGTCGCCGCGCTGGCCGAGGCCGCCGGCCCCGGCGGCATGGTGCATGGGCAGATGCTCGACCTCGCGGCCGAGAGCGCGCCCGCACCGCTCACCCTGGCGGACATCACCACGCTTCAGGCGAAGAAGACCGGCGCCCTCATCCGCTTCTCCGCCGAGGCCGGCGCCCGCATGGGCGGTGCCGACCCGACCCCGCTCGGCCGCTATGCCGAAGCCCTGGGCCTCGCCTTCCAGATCACCGACGACATTCTCGACGTCGAAGGCGACCCGGTCCGGGCCGGCAAGCGCGTCGGCAAGGATGCGGCCCGCGGCAAGGCGACCTTCGTCTCCCTTCTCGGCCTCGAAGGGGCAAGGGCCAGGGCACGGGCCCTCGTCGAGGAAGCACAGGCGGCGCTGGCCCCCTATGGAGCGAAGGCCGCCGGCTTGCGGGAAGCGGCCGAATTCGTTATCTCCCGCGACAGGTGACGCGGATTCCCCGCGCGAGGCGAGCCGATGGCGCATCCTTCCGACAAGGGCAACGGAACCGGCCGGGCCGACGCCGACGGTGACAGGCTGTCGGGTACCGGTGCCGGCAATCCGCGGCCCGCGACGCCGCTTCTCGACCGGGTGCGGTCGCCGGCCGATCTCAAGACCCTGTCGGATGCCGAGCTCGGGCAGCTGGCCCGCGAGCTGCGGGCAGAGGTGATCTCCGCCGTTTCCGAAACGGGCGGGCATCTCGGCGCCTCTCTCGGCGTGGTGGAGCTGACGGTGGCGCTGCACGCGGTGTTCGATTCGCCGCGCGACAAGATCATCTGGGATGTGGGCCACCAGTGCTATCCGCACAAGATCCTCACCGGTCGGCGCGACCGAATCCGCACCCTGCGCCAGGGCGGCGGTCTTTCGGGGTTCACCAAGCGCAGCGAAAGCCCGCACGACCCGTTCGGCGCCGGTCATTCCTCGACCTCGATCTCGGCCGCGCTCGGCTTCGTCATGGCCCGCGAACTGGGTGGCGCCAGCGAGCACGGCATCGGGGACGCGATCGCCGTCATCGGTGACGGGGCCATGTCGGCCGGCATGGCCTTCGAGGCGCTGAACAATGCCGGCCATCTCGGCAAGCGCCTGATCGTCATTCTCAATGACAACGAGATGTCGATCGCCCCGCCCGTTGGCGCCCTTTCGAGCTATCTCTCCCGGCTTTATGCCGGCGCCCCGTTCCAGGAGTTCAAGGCCGCGGCCAAGGGGGCCGTCTCGCTCCTGCCCGAACCGCTGCAGGAAGGCGCACGACGGGCCAAGGAGCTGATCAAGGGGCTGACGGTCGGCGGCACGCTCTTCGAGGAGCTCGGTTTCTCCTATGTCGGCCCGATCGACGGGCACGATCTCGACCAGCTTCTGCCGGTCCTGCGCACGGTGCGGGCACGCGCCGACGGGCCGATCCTCGTCCATGTGGTGACGAAGAAGGGCAAGGGCTACGCCCCTGCCGAGCGGGCGCCCGACAAGGGGCACGGGGTCGGCAAGTTCGATATCCGCACCGGCGAACAGAGGAAGAGCCCGTCCAACGCCCCCTCCTACACCCGCGTCTTCGCCGAGAGCCTCATTCGCGAGGCCGAGAAGGATCCGCGCATCGTGGCCGTCACCGCCGCCATGCCGGGCGGCACCGGGCTCGATCTCTTCGGCAAGCGCTTCCCCGGTCGCATGTTCGATGTCGGCATCGCCGAACAGCACGCCGTGACGTTTGCCGCCGGCATGGCCGCGGGAGGACTCAAGCCGTTCTGCGCCATCTACTCGACCTTCCTGCAACGGGGCTACGACCAGGTGGTGCACGATGTCGCCGTGCAGAAACTGCCGGTGCGCTTCGCCATCGACCGCGCCGGACTCGTGGGCGCCGACGGGCCGACCCATGCCGGCGCCTTCGATATCGCCTATCTCGCCAACCTGCCCGGTTTCGTGCTGATGGCCGCGGCCGACGAGGCGGAGCTCGTGCACATGGTTGCCACCGCCGCCGCGATCGACGACCGCCCCTCGGCGGTGCGCTACCCGCGTGGCAGCGGCGTCGGCGTCGATCTGCCCGAAGATGGGGTGCCTCTCGAGATCGGCCGGGGGCGCATCGTCCGCGAAGGGGGGCGCGTGGCGATCCTCTCCTACGGCACGCGGCTCGGCCCGGCGCTCGAGGCAGCGGCGCGGCTCGAGGAGATGGGGCTTGCTCCCACCGTGGCCGACGCCCGCTTCGCCAAGCCGCTCGACCGCGACCTCATCCTGCGCCTTGCCCGAGAGCACGAAGCACTCCTCACGGTCGAGGAAGGCGCGGTGGGCGGTTTCGGCAGCCATGTCGCCCAGCTGCTCGCCGAGGAAGGCGTATTCGACCGGGGGCTTCGCTTCCGGTCCCTGACCCTGCCCGACCGCTTCATCGACCACGACACGCCCGAAGCGATGTATCGCGCCGCCGGGCTCGATGCCGAAGGCATCCTCGCGCGGGTTCTCGCCATGCTCGGCATTCCCCGCCTCGGCGCCACCGGACGACACGCCGGGCAGGGCCGGTGAGGGCGCGAGCGAACGGACGACGACACGGCAGGCACGGAGAGACGCGAGAATGGACGACAGGGCCGGCATTCCTCCCTCCTCCCGCATCTCCCGGATCATCCATATCGCCGTGCTGGCGCTTTCGCTTCTGGCTTTCCTCGTCGGCCTGCTTCTGATCGGCCCCCGGATCCTGGCCTATTTCTCCTTCTGGGCACTCGGCGGAACCATGCTCGGCATGGCGCTTCTCGTTGCCCGTGACCGCGGCTGGAGGATCCGGGAGATCGGCGTGCCCATCGCCGTGAGCGCCGTCATCAACACGGTGCTTCTCATGGTCGAGGCGCGGACGGGGTTCGACGGGGCGACGGCCGCTCTTCCCGTCTTCGCGGGACTCTGGGTCGGCATTATCGCGCCGCTCGCCCAGCTGATCACGGCCTTCCCGAACAGGGCGTTCCGCCAGCCCCGGGCCGTGCTCGCCTGGCTGGCGCTCGCGGTGGTGGCCTATATCCTCCTGCTCGAGGTGGTGTTCCGCCCGCTGGGGTTCATGCCCTATGCCGCCCTGCCCCTCGATGACGACATCGCCCGGTTGCGGGTCTACGGGCTGATGCTGGCCCTCTCCTTCCTCGCCCATGCCGGGCTGTTCGCGCTCGCGCATCTGCTCGAGCGCAACGGGCTCATGCCGCGCCGCGGGTGAAGGCGGCGACAAGCTCGACATGGGGCGACCAGAGGAACTGGTCGATCACCCGCAGATGCCGAAGCCGCCAGCCGCCCTCAACCAGGATCGCGGCATCGCGGGCGAAGCTCACCGGGTTGCAGGAAACATAGGCCAGTCGCTCGAGCTCGGGCGGCGCCGCGGCCAGCATCCGCGCCTGGGCCTCCGCCCCGGCCCGGGGCGGATCGATCACGGCCCCATCCACCCCCCGCAGCTCCTCGGGCGTGAGGGGGCGGGCGAAGAGATCGCGCCGGGCGGCCGCAACGGGTTTCAGCCCCTGGGCTCGCCGGGCCGCCTCTTCGACGGCCTCCAGCATCGGCCGCGACTTCTCGACCGCGTTCACCCCGGCCGTCTCGGCCAGCGGAAAGGTGAAGGTGCCGCAGCCGGCGAAAAGATCGATCACCCGCGCAGCGCCCGCGAGGATCTCCCGCACCTCGGCGACCATCGCCGCCTCGCCCTCTCTCGTGGCCTGGAGAAAGGCCCCGGGCGGCGGCACCACTTCCGCCTTGCCGAAACGCTGGACGGGCGCGGCCACCGTCAGCACCACCTCGTCGTCCCAGGCGATGCGGGCCACGGGGCCGGCCGCGGCGATCCCGGCCAGGGCCATGCGCAGATCGAGATCGAGCGGCTTGCCGCCGCGCACGGCGATGTCGATCCCGTTTTCCGATGCCGTCAGCGCCAGATCGAGCGTGCCCCGGCGGCTGCCCCCAGCCTCGACGATCCGCGCAAGGAGCGGGAGCACGGCAAGAAGCTCGGGCCGCAGCAGGGTGCAGCCCCGAGGCGGCACGATCTCGTGAGAGCGACGGGCGTTGAAGCCGACGAGAGCGCCCTTCTTCGTCCGCCGCCCCGCCAGCGTCGCCCGGCGCCGGGAGGCAGGGGGCGAACGATGCGCCGGGCGCAACGGCGCCTCGAGGCCGCGACGGGCGAGAAGCGCCAGCACGCGTTCCTCCTTCCAGCGGGTGAGCCAGTCGGGCGCGGCATGCTGCAACCGGCAGCCACCGCAACGTCCGAAGGACGAGCAGGGCGGTGTGGCGCGGAAGGGCGCCGCAGCACGCAGATCCACCCCGACCGGCTTCCCCTCCGCCCCGAGGCGCAGGCGCACCGCCTCGCCCGGCAGGACGAAAGGCACGGCCAGCCGTCCCTGCGCATGGTGGCACACACCGTTCCCATCGCCGTCGAGAGCGGCGACGGTGCATTCGATCACGTCGTTCATTTCGTCTCTTCCTCTGCGGCGAAGGATCGGGCCAGGGCCATCAGCGCATCGCGGTCGAGGGAAAGGCCCGAAGCGATGAAGGCATCCTCGAGCCGCGCGAGCAGCCGGCCCAGCGCCGGCCCCTCGGCCAGCGAAAGGAGATCCCGCCCCCTGAGGGGGAAGCGCGTCGCCGCGCCCCGCTTCAGCGCCTCGAGATCTTCCCGCTCCGGCACGCTCCCTTCCCGGGCATGACGCAGAAGAAGCGCCCCGATGGCGTTCCTTTCCCCGAGACGGTAACCGAGCGCAAGGGCGGAAAGCCCGGACGCGGCCCCCTCGGCCATTCGCTCGAGCGCACGCGCTTCGCGGCGCGAAAGCCGCAGGCGCCGGACCGGATCCTCCCCGCCGAGTGCCGCAAGGCGGCGGACGGGGTCGGGGGCAAGGCCGAGCGTCTTTTCCGCCGCCACGAGGCGCGCCAGCCCCTCGGCCGAGGCCCCCGGCAGGATCCGCGCAAGAACCCCGGCTCTTTCCATCGCCCGCACCGCGGGAACGGGGTCGGACGCCGCGAGGAGCTTGCGCATCTCCTGCCCGATCCGCTCGGGCGAAATCCGCGCGAGCCCCTCGGCCAGCTCCGCCGCTGCCGCGAGCGCCGCCGCGTCGAGCCCCCTTTCGGGATCGCCGAAACGGGCAAACATGCGGAAGAGCCGCAGGATCCTCAGGTAGTCCTCGCGGATCCGCTGGCGGGGATCGCCGATGAAGCGGATGCGCCGCGCCGCGATGTCGCCAAGCCCCCCCACAGGGTCGATCAGCCGGCCGTCAGGCGTGAGGTAGAGGGCGTTGATGGTGAAATCGCGACGGCGGGCATCGGCTTCGAGCGAGGTGCCGAACACCACCTTCGCATGGCGCCCGTCGGTTTCGATGTCTTCGCGCAACGTCGTGATCTCGACCGGAAGATCGTCGGCGATCACCGTCACCGTGCCGTGCTCGATGCCGGTCGGCACCACCTTGAAACCCGCCTGCCGGGCGATGGCCGTCACTTCCTCGGGACGGGCATCGGTAGTCATGTCTACATCGGGACGCTCGACATGATGTCCCAGCGCCGCATCTCGCACGGCGCCGCCGACGAACCAGACGTCGTGCCCGGCCCGGCGCAAGGCCCCGGTCAGGCGACGCAGCCCGGCATGGTCGAGCCAATGGGGATGAAGCCGGCGTTCTTCGCTCATGCCCCCTTCATCGCCACATTGCGGCGAAAAGCAAGCTCAACGGGTGGCGGCCAGGCCGTCGGCCAGCTGTCGCAGCATCCGCGCCGTCGCCCCCCAGATGTAATAAGGCCCCCAGGGGACGACGTGATAATGCCGCCGCCGGCCGCGCCAGCGCCGCCCCTCGACCCGATAGCGGGCAGGATCGGCCAGAAAGGAGAGGGGCACGTCGAAGACCTCGGCCACCTCTTTCGCCTCGGGGTGCGGCGCGAAGGGCGCGACGAGCGCGAGCACAGGGGTGACGTGATACCCCGTCACCGTGCGATGGGGGGGCAGGGTGCCGAGGATGCGTGCCGATGGCGGCGGCAGGCCGATCTCCTCCTCGGCCTCGCGCAGGGCCGCGGCCACCGGGTCGCGATCCTCCGGGTCGATCCGGCCGCCGGGAAAGGCGATCTGCCCCGGATGATGGCGCAATGCCGGTGAACGGCGGGTGAGGCGGATCTGCGGCACCTCCCCCACCATCACCGGAACGAGCACCGCGGCCGGTATCGGGTTCGCCCGGGGCGGCGCCTGATCAGGGTCGAGATCGAAATCGGAGGAGGGGGCGCGACCGGCCACATGGGCAAGGGCGCGCTTCAGCCACGCCTCGAGCGCGGCGCCCTCCTCCCGCCTTGTCGCCCCGACCGCCAAGATCAGCCCTCTTCGCCGGCGCCGTCACGGCCCGTTTCGCCCGGCGAGGGCGGTGCAGGGGAAGGGGCCTCGTCGGCAGCGGTGATGTTCTCGGGGCGGAAACGGTATCGGCGACCGCAGAAGCGGCAATCGGCCGTGATCTCGCCGCCGCCCGAGGCCGCCATTTCCTCGAGCTCGGCGCGGTCGTGCCGCGAAAGCACCTCGCGCACCTTGTCCTGCGAACAGGTGCAGCCGAAGGTGACGGGTTGCGGGTCGAACACCCGCGGTTCCTCCTCGTGGAAAAGGCGCACCAGGAGCGAGATCGGCGAGACTTCGGGGCCGAGAAGCTCGGCCTCCTCCACCGTGTCGAGCAGGATGTTGGCCCGGTGCCAGTCCTCGGCCTCCTCTCCCGCGAGAATGCCGTCCGGATGCACGAGCCCGTCGGCCCCGGTCCCGCCCTCATGGCGCGTCTCGCCCTCGGGCAGCTTCTGCAGCATGACGCCGCCGGCCCGCCAACGGGTCGTGTCGCCTTCGGCGGTGCAGCTGACGGCAAGGCGGAACCGCGTCGGCAGCTGTTCGGACTGGGCGAAATAGGTGGCGGCACATTCGGAAAGCGAATTGCCGCTGATCGGCGTCACGCCCTGATAGGGCAGATTGCCGGCCCCCTGGTCGATCAGGATGGCGAAGAGCCCCTTGCCGACGAGGCGATAGGGATCCTCGCTCTCGCCGAGCGCGGCCAGGGCTTCGGCGTCGTAGTCGGCGCAGGCGCGGATCCGGGCCGGCTCGCCCGCCTCGGCCGGAGCGAAATAGTCGGAAGCGATCAGCTTCACCGGCCCGTCGCCCCGGATCTGAATCGAGAGCTTCCAGCGCAGCTTGATGGCATGGCCGACGAGGGCCGTCAGCAGCGCCGTCTCGGCCACCAGCCGGTTGACCGGGCCCGGGTAGTGGTGATGCAGCAGCATCTGGTCGAGCGCGCGGCTGAGCCGGACCACGCGGCCGCGGATCCCCGAACGGTCGAGCTGGAAGGGCAGGATGGTATCATCCCAGGCGATCTGTTCGGTCAGCGTCATGGCTCGGTCCTCGCTCGGGGCCGGGCATGCCCGGCAGCTCATGCAGGCCCCAATATAGGTCCTGCTTCGACGGATGACAGGGCGGATCGGCGTTGCCGCTCGCCCGCCGCAACGGTCCGCAACGGAAAGCGCTCCGGCCGGGAAACGCTCCTTCGCGTGATCCTCCCCAGCGGCAGAGCAGCGGCAGGTCGCAGGGCGCCACCGAAGGCCCGGCAGGTGCGCTCCGTCAGAAATCGAGATTGGCGACGGCGAGAGCGTTTTCCTGGATGAACTCGCGCCGGGGCTCGACCGCATCCCCCATCAGCTTGGTGAAGAGGTTGTCGGCCTCGGCCATGTCCTCGACCCTGACCTGCAGCAGCGTGCGGGCTTCCGGGTCGAGCGTGGTTTCCCACAGCTGATCGGGGTTCATCTCACCGAGCCCCTTGTAGCGCTGAAGCGAGATCCCCTTCTCCCCTTCCGCGCGCACGGCCGCGAGCAGCGAAAGCGGCCCCGTCACCGGGTGGCGGCGCTCCTTGCGGGTGAAGACCGCGGGGCGGGCATGCACTTCCTGCAGGCTTTCGGTGTATTCACCGAGCCGCCGCCCTTCGAGGGAGCGGAAAAGATGCGGGTCGAGGTGGTGGCTCTCGGTCACGCCACGCAGGGTGCGGCTGAGACGAATGCCCCCCTCCTCGGTGACCGCGCCCCGCCAGCCGCGCGCGTATTCCTCGGCGATGAGATCGAGCCGCTCGGCGATCGCCGCCGCCACCTCCTGCGGCCGGTCCTCGGCCCGGCCCGGCAGGAAGGCGCCGGCAATGGCCGCCTGTTCGAGGATGTGGCGCGGATAGCGCGTCGGGAAGGCTTCGATCAGCCGCCGGACCTTGCGGGCCGTCTCGACCACCCGCAGAAGATCGGGACCGGCGATCTCCTCGCCGCTCTCGAGCCGCAGCACCGCCCCTTCGGTCCCCTGCTCGACGAGATAGGCCTCGAGCGCCGCCTCGTCCTTGAGATAGACCTCGGACTTGCCGCGCGTGACCTTGTAGAGCGGCGGCTGGGCGATGAAGAGATGGCCGCGCTCGATGATCTCGGGCATCTGCCGGAAGAAGAAGGTCAGAAGCAGCGTGCGGATATGGGCGCCATCGACATCGGCATCGGTCATGATGATGATCTTGTGATAGCGCAGCTTGTCGATGTCGAACTCGTCGCGGCCGATGCCGGTGCCAAGGGCGGTGATCAGCGTGCCGATCTCCTGGGAGGACAGCATCCGGTCGAAGCGGGCGCGCTCGACATTGAGGATCTTGCCCCTGAGCGGCAGCACCGCCTGGTTCTGCCGCGAGCGGCCCTGCTTGGCCGAGCCGCCGGCCGAATCGCCCTCGACGAGAAACAGCTCCGACTTGGCCGGGTCCCGCTCCTGGCAGTCGGCGAGCTTTCCGGGCAGCGAGGCGACGTCCATCGCCGTCTTGCGGCGGGTGAGCTCGCGGGCCTTGCGCGCCGCCTCGCGCGCCAGCGCCGCTTCCACGATCTTGCCGACCACGACCTTCGCCTCGGACGGGTGTTCCTCGAACCACTCGGCCAGCTTCTCGCCGACGATGCTCTCGACCACCGGCCGCACCTCGGAGGAAACCAGCTTCTCCTTGGTCTGGGACGAGAATTTCGGATCCGGCACCTTGACCGAAAGCACCGATGTCAACCCTTCGCGGGCATCCTCGCCCGTGAGCGCCACCTTCTCCTTCTTCGCGATGCCCGAACTCTGGGCATAGGCGTTGATGGTGCGGGTGAGCGCGGCACGAAAACCGGCGACATGGGTACCGCCGTCACGTTGGGGGATGTTGTTGGTGAAGGCGAGGGAATTCTCGTGATAGCCGTCATTCCACCACAGCGCGACCTCGACCTCGATTCCGTCCTTCGCCCCGGTGATGTAGATCGGTTCCGGGATGAGCGGGGTCTTCGAACGGTCGAGCCAGCGCACGAATTCGCGCACGCCGCCCTCGTAATGCAACGCGACCTTCTGCGGTTCGGCCGAGCGCCGATCCTCGAGGAAGATGCGCACGCCTCGGTTGAGGAAGGCCAGCTCCCTCAGGCGATGTTCGAGCGTGCGGAAATTGTAGTCGATCGAGGAAAACACTTCGCGCGAGGCGAGAAACTTGACCCGCGTTCCGCGCCGGCCCGGCGCTTCCGCGACCACATGCACGGGCTCGACGGTCTCCCCCTTCTCGAAACGGGCGAAATATTCCTTCCCGTCGCGCCACACGGTGAGCTCGAGCCAGTCCGAAAGGGCGTTGACGACCGAAACGCCCACCCCGTGGAGCCCCCCCGAGACCTTGTAGGAATTGTCGTCGAACTTGCCGCCGGCATGCAGCTGGGTCATGATGACCTCAGCGGCCGAAACGCCCTCCTCGGGGTGAATCGCCACCGGAATGCCGCGGCCGTTGTCCGTCACCGAGACGGCATTGTCCTCATGGATCACGACCTCGATGCGGTCGGCATGACCGGCCAGGGCCTCGTCGATGGCGTTGTCCACCACCTCATAGACCATGTGATGCAGCCCCGAGCCGTCATCGGTATCCCCGATATACATGCCCGGCCGCTTGCGAACCGCTTCCAGCCCCTTGAGAACCTTGATGGAATCGGCGCCGTATTCGCGCCTTTCTGCCTGCTCTGTCGTCATTATTCCGCCTTGTCCAGGGTCATGTCACATATAGGGATTCCGCGGCCGGATGTCACGCCGGGGAGCCGATATTTCGCGGCTTGGCCGCTCACCCGCCAACCGTGCCGAGGGCGATCGCGAGACCGACGAGGACGAGGGCCGCTCCCGCGCCGCGGTTCATGCGCGCAAGGGTCCGCGGCGCGGAAGCCAGGCGCCTGACCCGGTCGAGCGAAGCGGCGAGCAGCAGGTTGCCCGCAAGCGGGACGGCCACCGACAGGGCGCAGATCGCCGCGATGTCGGCCCACGTCAGGCGGCCGACATCGAAGAACCCCGGCAGGACGCCCATGTAGAAGAGAATGGCCTTGGGATTGCCGAGAATCGCCGCGAGCCCGGCCGAGAAGCCCGCCGCCGCGCCGGGGCGTGTCAGCCGGGAATCGGGATCGGGCGGCCGTCCGGCACGGCGCCACAGAGCGACCCCCATCCACAGGAAGATGGCGACGGCCAGCCACCTGAGAGCCAGCAGGAACCAGGCGAAGACCGAGACGATCCATCCCACTCCGAGAATGGCCAGAAGCGGCCAGAGCACGTCGCCGACCATCACCCCGAAGGCGAGGGGCCAGGCGGCATGGAACCCTCCCGCGACCGCTCGCGCGACGAGGGCCACCCAGACGGGGCCGGGCGTCAGGAAAAGGATCGCCAGGGCCCCCGTGTAGAGAAGAAGATCCCGCGCCGTGACCGTCATGTCAGTCGGTATCCCTTGCCATGCTCCCGACAACTTTCGTGGCCCTGGCCACGGAGTTCGGGCCGCTCGCGCGGCACCCGCCGCGGCCTCTGCCGCCCGGCGTGCCTGCCGCGAGGCCCCTTCTTCGACACACGGTCCCGGTCAGGGGGTGCGATAGGGCACGAGGCCGCGCGTTTCGGCGAGGGAAAGGAAGCTGCGATCGACGTGCTCCATGGTCAGATCGTAGAGCGCCTCGGCAAGATCGGAACGAAAACGCCCCGGCACCAGCACCGCCTTGGCCACGGCCTCGCCGTCACCGTCGAGCCAGCGGTAGCGCAGCATGGTGTCGTCGATCACCTCGAGAAAGGCGACGCCCCCGTCGAGACATTCCTTCAGACCGGTGTCGATCTGCTCGATGACGACGAGCGGCCCGTCGGGCGCCTTGCCGAGGACTTCCCAATGTCCTTCGCAACCGAGGTCGGGGTAGCGGACCTTCGGCGCCTTGCCGGCAAGATCGAGCTCCATGCCCCAGCTGATGTCGCCGAGCTGCACGCCGACGGCCCGCCAGCGCGGCGCGATGGTCCGCAGCCGGTCGAGAAAGGCCCGGGCGGCTTCCGGCCCGGCCTTCCCTGCCGCCAGCGTGGCGGAGCCCGGCGCGAGAAGCAACATCGCCGCAATCAGCATCAGGCTCCACCTCGCCCCGTTCCGTGCCGGCTTCTTCATTACGCATCCCTCTCGTCATCCCCGCCATTCGCGGCGGCGCGTCCTACCCTAGCCGTCCTCCTCGAGCGGGACAATGCGCGAGCCGTTCACGTCGGCATGGACGAAGAGCCGCAGAAGCTCCGCGGGGAAGGGCGCGAAGACCGTCGCATCGGTGCCGGTCATCCAGGCCTGGGCTCCGAGGGCGACGATCTCGGCAAAGAGGGCGGCGCGGCGCTCCGGGTCGAGATGGGCGGCGATCTCGTCGAGCAGCAGCACCGGCGGCAGGGCGGTGCGGTTCATGATCGCCCGCGCATTGGCCAGCACGAAGGAGACGAGAAGCGCCTTCTGCTCTCCGGTCGAGCACAGCCGGGCCGGCATCTCCCGCGCGGCATAGATCGCCTCGAGATCGACCCGATGCGGACCGAGAAGAGTGCGACCAGCTGCCAGATCGCGCATCCGGTTCTGCCAGAGCGCGAGGCGCAGATCCTCGCTCGCGACCAGGAGCTCGCCTTCCGCCGGCACGAGCGAGAGGGCGGGGCGCGGGAAATGCGTTTCCGTCATCTCGTCGAGGGCCGCGGCAACGAGATCGAGCGCCTCCAGCCGCCGTGCCATCACCGCGGCACCGTGCCGGGCCATCTCGGCCTCGAGCGCCTCGTGCCAGGCCGGATCGTCCACCCCTTCGCGCAGCAGCCGATTACGCTCCCGCAGCGCCTTCTCATAGGCCAGCACGGCCGCGCCATGATCGGGGAAGAGGCTCATCGTCGCCCGATCGAGGAAACGGCGCCGGCCTTCGGCGCTCTCGGTCCACAGCCGATCCATCGCCGGCACCAGCCACAGGATGCGGACCAGCCGGGCCAGCGCCAGCTGGGGCCGCGCCTTCCCGTCGATCAGCACCTTGCGCCGCCCCTGTCCCTCGGCACGAATCTCGACCTCGTGCCAACCGTCGCGGCACATGACCTCGGCCAGAAGACGCCAGCCGATGCCCTCGGGCCGGCGGGCCAGCTCCTCCGCCTTCGCCAGCCGCAGCCCCCGGCCCGGCGAAAGGAGCGAGACGGCTTCGAGCACGTTGGTCTTGCCGGCGCCATTGGGCCCGACGAGGGCCACCGAACGCTGCCCCGCAGCCACTTCCGAGGCGCGGTGCGAACGGAAATGCGACAGTTTCAGCGAGAGGATCGCGGCAGCATGCATGGCGCCCTTTCGGGCCGGCCCGTCAGACGCGCATCGGCATCACGACATAGATGGCGCTGGTGTCGTTGCCCTCGCGCACGAGGGTGGGATTGCTCGGCCCCTCGAAGAGGAAGACCGCATTCTCCCGGTCCATCTGGCCGGCGATCTCGGTCAGGTACTTGGCATTGAAGCCGATTTCCAGCGGCTCGTCGGCATAGGCCACGGCAAGCTCTTCTTCGGCCGCTCCGCTCTCGGGAGAATTGACCGAAAGCACCAGCCGGTCCTCGTCGAGCATCAGCTTCACGGCCCGCGTCCGCTCGGCGGAGACGACCGACACCCGGTCCACCGCCCGGGCGAATTCCTCGGCATCCACCTCGAGGCGGCGGGTGTTGCCAAGGGGAATCACCCGTTCGTATTCGGGGAACTGGCCGTCGATCACCTTCGAGGTGAGTTGCACATCGGGAGTGGAGAAACGGATCTTGGTCTCGGAAACCGATACGGCGAGGTCGCCCTCGTCCACATCGCCGACGATCTTCAGCACCTCCTGCACCGTCTTGCGCGGCACGATGACGCCGGGCATCGCCTCCGCCCCGGCCGGCAGCGGCGCCTCGACGAGGGCAAGGCGGTGGCCGTCGGTCGCCACGGCCCTGAGCACCCTGCCCCCTTCCCCCTCGGCGACATGGAAATACACGCCGTTGAGATAATAGCGGGTTTCCTCCGTCGAGATGGCGAAGCGGGTCTTCTCGAAGAGGCGGGCAAGGGTGGCGGCGGGCACGGCGAAATTGGCGCCGTATTCGGCCGAGGCCATGACGGGGAAGTCTTCCTTCGGCAGCGTCGCCAGCGAGAAATGGACCCGCCCCGCCCGAATGTCGAGCCGGTCCCCCGAGGGAGTGGTGGCCAGTTCGACGAGCGCGCCGTCGGGCAGCTTGCGGGCGATGTCGTGCAGAAGGTGGGCGGCGACGGTGGTCGCCCCGGCCGCATCGACCTTGGCCGGCACCTTGTCCACCACTTCGATGTCGAGATCGGTGGCACGGAAGCGGGCGGTGTCGTCGGCCGCCTCGATCAGCACATTAGCGAGGATCGGAATCGTGCCTCGCCGCTCGACCACGGATTGCGCCTGCCCCATCGCCTTGAGCAAAGCCCCGCGTTCGATGTTCACCTTCATTGCCGTCTCCCGCTTTGGCGCCGTGTCCTGTTCCCGTCTCCTGCCACCCGGCCGGGGCCAATCCGTTCTCCGTCGCGGCACCGACCGAAGGCCCGATGCCCGCGACCCTAGCGCAAAAAGCCGGTAACGCAAGGGGGCGCGCCCGGTCCCGCTTCTTCGGTGCGCCGGGGCTGTCTGCCCTCAGCTCTCGAGCTGACGGCGGAGATACTCTATGTCGTCGGCGATGCGCGCATCGGTCGCGCGGAGCGCCTCGATCCGCCGCACCGCGTGCAGCACGGTGGTATGGTCGCGCCCGCCGAAGGCCCGGCCGATGTCGGGCAGCGATTTCGAGGTCAGCGTCTTGGCGAGATACACCGCCACCTGCCGGGGCCGGGCGATGGCCCGCGAGCGGCGGGGGCCGACGAGGTCGGAAATCCGCAGCCCGTAATGCTCGCTGACCTTGCGCATGATCTCCTCGACGGTGATCTTGCGGTCGGCCGCGCGCAGGATGTCGGCAAGGCACTGACGGGCGAAGTCGACCGTGACCGGCGTGCCGAGCGGCGCGGCGAAGGAGACGAGGCGCGTCAGCGCCCCTTCGAGCACGCGGATGTTGTCGGTGATCTTGCGGGCGAGGAATTCGAGCACCTCGTCGGGGATCGTCACCTCGGGGTTGCGGGCCCGGTGCGCTTCGGCCTTGCTCTGGAGGATGCCGAGCCGCAACTCGAAATCGGCCGGGTGAATATCGACCACGAGCCCCCATTGCAGGCGGGAGCGGATCCGCTCCTCGATGCCGTCGATCTCGCCCGGCGCCCGGTCGGCCGAGATAACGACCTGCTTCCCCTGGTCGATCAGAGCGTTGAAGGTGTGGAAGAATTCCTCCTGGGTCGAGTCCTTCCCGGCGATGAACTGCACGTCGTCCACCATCAGCACATCGACCGAACGGAACATTTCCTTGAAGGCAAGCATGTCGCGGGAACGCAGTGCCTGCACGAAGCGGTACATGAACTGCTCGGCCGAAAGGTAGATCACCCGCCGTCCCCGGTCGCGGGCAAGCTCCCAGGCCATGGCGTGCATGAGATGGGTCTTGCCGAGGCCGACGCCGCTGTAGAGAAAGAGCGGGTTGCACACGGCGCTGTTGTCCCCCGCCGCCTCGGCCACCTGCCGGGCCGCGGCATGCGCCATCATGTTGGGCTTGCCGACGACGAAGGTCTCGAAGGTGAACTGCGGCTTGAGGGTGGCGGTCGGCAGCGGCGCGGCCTGCTGCGGTGCTGCGGCGGCTTGCGCTTCGCTCCGGCCTGGCGCCGCTGCCGGCATGGCGCTCCCGGCGCGCTCCCGCGCCCAGGTGAAGCGCAGCTCGTTAACGTTGCGGCCGGCCCTGCGCAGATGGGCGAGGATGTCCCGCGCGTAATGCCGCTCGACCCATTGGCCGAGAAAGCGGGTCGGCGCCTGGATTTCGACGACGCCTTCCCTTTCTCCCCCGAAGACGAGCGGTGCAATCCAGTGGCGGAAGGCTTCCTTGCCGATTTCCCTTTCCAGACCATTGCAGACCTCCGACCAGATCGCCTCGCTCATGCCGCACTCCGTTTCTTCTTGCTTGGCGGGCTGCCCGCGCCTGTCCTTCCAGCCGATCCAGACCGAAGAGGGGCGCAGGCCGGTCTGCCGCAAGGCGCAGACGGCAAGAGAGCTGCATGTCAAGACGCAGGCCCCCGTCACGCCTGCCGATGACACGGCAGGTGGCGGGAATGCGGATCGTCGCAAGTTGGCGCGGCCCCGCAAAGCTGCTCTCCGAGCCATTGCGGTGCGGCCGATTCGGGATGCACAGCCCCCCCTTGGGCAGAAAGGCCTTCCGCCCCCGATGGCTGTTTCCGTCTGCTTGCGCACTCACGCGATCCGCGATTGGCAGCGTCCCCCCAGACGACTGAATCGCTGGAAAGAAGGTAGCAATTCGTCCGGGTGACGCAACCGAACTTCGCGCTTGACTCGGACTTCGTGCGCGATTTTCTGCGCCTGGAATATCTTGGGCCATACCGCAAGAAGGCGCACAAGATGAAGTAGTCCCGATCTATTTGTTGCGCAGAATCGGAGGCGGCGTGAGCAGGTCTTGGCGGCAGGGAATCCTTACCCCCGCGCTCCTTCTCGTGCATGCACGAACGCACGGAAAGGGCGCACCCCGAAGGATGCGCCCCGAAAGCTGCCGGAATGGGCCGGCCCGTCAGGAGGCGGCGAGCGCCTTCACCCTGCGATTGAGGCGCGCGATCTTGCGCGCGGCGGTCTTCTTGTGGAAGACGCCCTTGGTCACCCCGCGCATGATTTCCGGCTGTGCCGCACGCAGCGCAGCCATGGCGGCCTCGTGGTCGCCGGACGCAATCGCTTCCTCGACCTTGCGGATGAAGGTGCGAATGCGCGAGCGGCGCGACTTGTTGATGAGGGTCCGCTTGGCGGTCTGACGGACACGTTTCTTGGCTGAACGCGTATTGGCCATGTATCTGTTCCCGTGTTCGGGTTCCTGAATTCCGAGTGCGAGCCATTAGGCGCGATTCACCGGCAAGTCAACCGGGGAAACACCGCTTTCCCGCTCCGGCCGGCACGGGCGGCAATCGGGCGCGGCGAAGCGCCCCTTCCACCCCGGCTGCGGTCAGCGACCGCGGAATTCGGGTTCGCGCTTCTCGAGGAAGGCGGCCATTCCCTCCTTCTGGTCCTCGGTCGCGAACATGCTCTGGAACAGCCGGCGCTCGAAGAGGAGCCCTTCCCGCAGAGGCACCTCGAAGGCCCGGTTCACCGCTTCCTTGATGGCGATGGTGGTGATGGGCGACTTCTCGGCGATCTTCTGGGCGACGGCCATCGCCTCGTCCATCAGCTTCTTCGCCGGCACGACCCGGCTGACGAGCCCGGCACGCTCGGCCTCCTCGGCCTCCATAAAGCGACCGGTCAGATGCATGTCCATCGCCTTGGCCTTGCCTATGGCGTGGGTGAGGCGCTGGGTCCCGCCGATGCCGGCCAGCACGCCGAGATTGACTTCCGGCTGGCCGAAGCGGGCGTTGTCGGCCGCGATGATGATGTCGCACATCATCGCCAGTTCGCAGCCGCCCCCGAGGGCATAGCCCGAGACGGCCGCGATGATCGGCTTGCGGATCGCCATGATCGCTTCGGCCTCGGAACCGAAGAGATCCTTGGTGAAGACATCGACGAAGCTCTTTTCCGCCATTTCCCTGATGTCGGCCCCGGCGGCGAAGGCCTTTTCCGAACCGGTCAGGATGATGGCGCGGATCTTCTCGTTCTTGTCCATCGCCCGCAGCGCATCCACGAGTTCCTCCAGAAGCTGGGCGTTGAGCGCATTCAGCGCCTCGGGGCGGTCCAGCCGGATGATGCCGACATGTTCGGATGTCTCGACGACGATCGTCTGATAGGCCATCGTTCACGTCCTTTGCTGTTGCGAAGGCGATACCTAGCAGCAAAAGCGCGGCGATCAAGGGTTCGCGGGAAGGACCTGGCAGAGGGGGCAGAGGAAGCTCGAGCGCCCTCCCTGGCGGATTCTCTCAATCTTTCCAGAACATTCCTGCCGCGAACAGGGCGCTCCTTCCCGGTCGTAGACGCGGAAGGCATGCTGGAAATAGCCGAGCCTCCCGTCCGCCTTGCGGTAGTCCCTGAGGCTCGAGCCGCCGGCGGCGATCGCTTCGGCGAGCACATCGCGAATCGCGCCGACGAGCGCGGCGGCCATCGCCATGTCCAGCCCTGTGCCGGGCAGAAGGGGGTGAATTCGCGCCCGCCAGAGCGCCTCGCAGGCATAGATGTTGCCGATGCCGGCCACGGTCTTCTGATCGAGCAGGATCTCCTTGATCGCGCGGTGCCGTCCCCGGCAGCGGGCGAGGAGAAAGGCCGGCGAAAATTCGTTGCCGAGGGGTTCGGGGCCCATGTCGCGAAGAAGGGGATGACGATCGAGCGCCTCCCCGGCCACCACGTCCATCAGCCCGAATCGGCGCGGATCGTTGAAGATGACGCGCGTGCCATCCTCCATCGCCAGGATCACGTGGTCATGCCGCCGCGCCGCCGGAGCCCTGTGGTGAAACTCGCCCGGCTTCCGCCGTGCCGCATCCGTCTCGATCACCAGCCGCCCCGACATGCCGAGATGGGCCAGCCAGACATCGCCGCCCTCGAGCCGGCCGAGCAGATACTTGCCCCGCCGGCCGAGACCGAGCACCCGCCGCCCCTCGAGCCGGGCCTCGAAATCGTCCGGCAGCTCGCGACGCAGCCTGCGGCGGCGAACGGTCACTTCCGCGATCCGCCGCCCCTCCATCGCCGGCGCCAGGCCGCGCCGGACGGTTTCGACCTCGGGCAGCTCCGGCATCGCCCCTTCTCCGTTCTTGCCGCATCACGCGGGATGCATTGCCCCACTCTCCGCCTGCCTGTAAGAGACGGGCAACAGGAGCGGGATCCGCAGCATGAGCCAGTCGCCCCCGAAGGACAAGAGCCCCGCCACAGCCGGCGGAAGCGAGACGCCGACCACCCATTTCGGCCGCCGCATCGTGCCCGAGGCCGAGAAGGCGAAACTGGTCCACGGTGTCTTCTCCTCGGTCGCCGGAAGATACGACCTGATGAACGACGTCATGTCCTTCGGCATCCACCGGTTGTGGAAGGATGCGATGATGGACTGGCTCGCTCCGCGCCCCGGCCAGCACCTGATCGACGTGGCCGGCGGCACCGGCGACATCGCCTTCCGCTTTCTCTCGCGGGCCGGGGACAGTCGGGCGACCATCGTCGATCTGACCGAATCGATGCTGGCGGCGGGTCGGCAGCGCGGCGAGGCGGAGAACCTTTCCGACCGCCTGTCCTGGGTGGTGGGAGACGCGATGCGGCTCCCCTTCGCCGCCGGCAGTTTCGATGTCTACACGATCTCCTTCGGCATCCGGAACGTCACCCGCATCGCCGACGCTCTCTCCGAGGCCTGGCGCGTGCTGCGTCGCGGCGGTCGGCTGATGGTGCTCGAATTCAGCCATATTCCCAATGCCGGCCTGCAGAAGCTCTACGATCTCTATTCCTTCGCCTGCATTCCGCGCATGGGGCAGATCATCGCCAACGATCGCGACAGCTATCAGTATCTGGTCGAAAGCATCCGCCGCTTTCCGCCCCAGCAGGAGTTCGCCGACATGATTCGCGCCGCCGGCTTCGAGAATGTCGCCTGGCGCAACCTGACGATGGGCGTGGCGGCGCTTCATTCGGGGTGGAAGCTCTGATGCGCGGCCCGCACAACATCATTCGCCTCGTGCGCACGGGCGCCACCTTCGAGCGCACCGGCGCGATGCGCCATGTGCTCGAACTGATGGGGGCTCCGGCGCGGATCCGCCTTGCGGCGCGGTTGATCGGCCTGCCCTTCCGCTGGCTCGGCTACAGGGGCGACCCGAACCTGCCGCCTCTCGTGCGGGCGCTGACGGCGCTGGGACCGGCCTATGTCAAGTTCGGCCAGCTGCTCTCGACCCGGCCCGACATCGTCGGACCCGAGCTCGCCGCCGAGCTCAGGATGCTGCAGGACCGGATGCCGCCCTTCCCGATGGCCGAGGCAGAGGCCGAGATCGAACGGGCATTCGGGCAGCCTGTTCCCGAAGTCTTCGAGAACCTGTCGGAAGTCATCGCCGCGGCTTCCATCGCCCAGGTGCACAAGGGACGGCTCAAGGAGGACGGCACCGAAGTGGCGGTCAAGGTGCTGCGCCCGGGCATCGAGCGCGACTTCCGCCGCGACATCGACGCCTTCCATTTCGTGGCCACGGCAATCGAGTTTCTGCTGCCGGCCTCGCGCCGCCTCAAGCCCAGCGAGGTGATCGACCATTTCGAAAGCGTGGTCGAGAACGAGCTCGACCTGCGGCTCGAGGCGGCAGCCGCGTCCGAATATGGCGAGAACACCGCCGGGGACGCCGGGTTCCATGTCCCCCGCGTGCTGTGGCGCCTGACCGACCGGCGCGTGCTCACCCTCGAATGGGTCGATGGCATCCCCCTCGGCGACCCGGAAGCCTTGCGCGCGGCGGGGCACGACCTGCCGGCCCTCGCCCGCACCGTGCTCCAGAGCTTCCTCACCCAGGCGCTGCGCGACGGCTTCTTCCATGCCGACATGCATCAGGGCAATCTGATGGTGGCGGAGGACGGGCGGCTCGTCGCCGTCGATTTCGGCATCATGGGCCGGCTCGACGAATACACCCGCCGGATCTATGCCGAGATCCTGCTCGGCTTCATCCGCCGCGACTATCGCCGCGTGGCCGAGGTGCATTTCGAGGCGGGGTATGTGCCGGCCGACCGGGATCTCGACGCCTTCACCCTCGCCATCCGCACCATCGGCGAGCCGATCTTCGGCATGGATGCACGCCGCATCTCCATGGCCCGGCTTCTCGCGCTCCTCTTCGAGGTGACGGAGCGCTTCGGCATGCAGACCCGCACCGAGCTCATCCTGTTGCAGCGCACCATGGTGGTCGTGGAAGGGGTCGCCCGTTCCCTCGACCCGGAGATCAACATCTGGGAGGTCGCGCGGCCGGTGGTCGAGAGCTACATCCGCGAGAACATCGGCCCCAAGGCGGCGCTGCGCGATCTCAACCGCACCCTTCTCGTCCTTGCCCGCTTCGGTCCGCGCCTGCCGGGCCTTGCGGAGAAGGCGCTGCACGAGATGGATGCCCGCGGCCGCAGGGAGACGGCACGCGGCAGCCGCCTGCGCCCGTGGCTCTGGGCCGGCGGCGGGGCGATCGGAGGAGCTCTCCTCGTGGCCCTGCTGATGTGATCGGACAGGATCGGGCGCATCATGCCGGGAGCACCGACCGGGCAAGGGTAGGGCTCCGGTCAGGCACACATCGGGCAGGGAAGTTCCACGAAACCGAGGGAAGCCACACGAAAAGGCCCCGGCGCCTGCCGGGGCCTTCATTCCGTGCGCGGTGGATGCGCGGATCTTCTCAGGCGTCCACCTTGGTGAAGCGCAGATAGGGCAGCTTGATGTCCACCTCGCCGAACTTTTCCTTCGCCTCCTCGTCGGAAAGGCTCAGGGCGACGATCACTTCCTCGCCCTTCTCCCAGTTGGCCGGGGTGGCGAGCGGTGCGTTGTCGGTCAGCTGGATCGCGTCGAGCGCGCGGAGGATCTCGTCGAAGTTGCGGCCGACCGACATCGGGTAGATCAGGATCAGGCGGATCTTCTTGTCCGGCCCGATGATGTAGGTGGCGCGGACGGTGGCGCTGTCGGCAGGGGTGCGCCCATCGGGCAGAACGGCATCGGCCGGCAGCATGTCATAAAGCTTGGCCACCTCGTAATTCGGGTCGGCAATGATCGGGAAATCGACCTTCACCCCGGCGAATTTCTCGATGTCCTCCTTCCACTTCTGATGATCCTCGACCGGATCGACCGAAAGACCGATCACCTTGGTGTTGCGCTTCTTCCACTCGTCGGCAAGCCGCGCGACGGTGCCGAACTCGGTCGTGCAGACCGGGGTGAAATCCTTGGGATGGGAGAAAAGGATGGCGTAGCTGTCGCCGATCCAGTCATGGAAATCGATCTTGCCTTCGGTGGTGTCGGCGGTGAAGTTCGGGGCCACGTCGTTGATCCGCAGGGTCATGGCAACCTCCTTTTTTGAATGGTTCTAAACATGGGCCTCTTAGCAGACATCACCGGTGGCTGCCAAGGCCCGCCGCGGCCCATATGGGGCCAACGCCGCCGCTTTTCCACCCTTGTCCACCCTTGCGTCGGTTCGCCGCAAATGCTTGACAGATCCGGACACGAGACAAGTCGGGAGGATCGACCATGGAACGGACGCGGCAGCATTACATCGATGGCGCATGGGTTGATTCGCAAGGCGGCACCTCCTTCGACGTGATCGACCCGTCCACCGAGGAGCCCTTCGCCACCATCACCCTCGGCAGCGACGCCGACGCCGACCGCGCCGTGGCCGCGGCCCGGGCCGCCTTCGAAGGCTGGAAGGAAACGCCGCCGGTCGAGCGACTCGCCCTCGTGCGCCGGATCCTCGAGCTCTACGACGCCCGTGCCGAGGAGATGGCGCGCACCATCTCGCAGGAAATGGGTGCGCCGATCGACCTCGCGCGCAGCCAGCAGGTGCCCGCCGGCTCGTGGCATGTCCGCAACTTCATCCGCGCCTTCGAGCATTTCGACTTCGAGCGCCCCCTCGGCCCCCATGCGCCCGACAACCGCATCCTGATGGAGCCGGTGGGCGTCGCCGCCCTCATCACGCCCTGGAACTGGCCGATGAACCAGGTGACGCTGAAGGTCATCCCCGCCCTGCTCGCGGGCTGCACCATGGTTCTGAAGCCTTCCGAGATCGCGCCGCTCTCCTCTATGCTATTCGCCGAGATCCTCGAGGAAGCCGGCGTGCCGGCGGGCGTGTTCAACCTCGTCAACGGCGACGGGCCCGGCGTCGGCACCCGGCTCACCGGCCACCCCGATGTGGACATGGTGTCCTTCACCGGTTCGACCCGTGCCGGCATCGCCATCCAGAAGAACGCGGCCGATACCATCAAGCGCGTTCATCTCGAGCTCGGCGGAAAGGGGGCGAATCTCGTGTTCGCCGACGCGCCCGAGAAGGCCGTCAAGCGTTCGGTTCTGCGCTGCATGGAAAACTCGGGGCAGTCCTGCAACGCGCCGACGCGCATGCTGGTGGAGCGGTCGGTCTATGACGAGGTGGTCGAGGAGGCGGCACGCATCGCCCGGAGCATCGCCGTCGGCCCCCCCTCGGAGGAAGGACGCCACATCGGCCCCGTCGTCTCCGCCGCCCAGTTCGACAAGGTGCAGCGGCTGATCGAGAAGGGGATCGAGGAGGGGGCGCGGCTCGTTGCCGGCGGCCCCGGCCGGCCCGAGGGCATGAACCGGGGCTACTATGTCCGCCCGACGGTGTTCGCCGACGTCTCGAACGACATGACCATCGCGCGCGAGGAGATCTTCGGCCCCGTCCTCTCGATCATCCCCTTCGAAAGCGAGGATGAGGCCGTGGCCATCGCCAACGATACCGATTACGGGCTGACGAACTATGTCCAGACCTCGGACCCCGATCGGCTCAGGCGGCTTGCCCGCAGGTTGCGTTCCGGCATGGTGGAAATGAACTGGCGGCCGCGCGGTGCCGGCGCCCCCTTCGGCGGCATCAAGCAGTCCGGCAACGGCCGCGAGGGCGGGGTCTGGGGAATCGAGGAATTCCTCGAGGTGAAATCGGTTTCCGGCTGGCCGGTGGAAGAAGGGAGAGACGGGCAATGAGCAGACCCAGGACCGTGAGGGGAAAGATCGCTGCCTACTGGCGCAGCTGGCGCGCTTCCCGGCGGGATCTGGCGGCCTATCGGCGCCGCTACCCGGCCGAGGCGCCGGATTTCCCGATCAGCCGGGTGCGGTATCACCTGTCCGACCGCTTTCATGCCGCCGGCGTCGCCAGGGGGGCGTATTTCCATCACGATCTTCTCGTCGCCCAGGCCGTTTTCGAGGCCGCCCCCCGGCGGGTTCTCGATGTCGGCTCCCGGGTTGATGGCTTCGTTGCCCATGTCGCGTCATTTCGCGAGATCGAGACGATCGACATCCGCCCCCTCGCCACGCGGGCCCGCAACATCAGGTTCGTCCAGGCGGACATTTTCGACCCCGATCTCGTCGAACGCGTGGGGCAGGCGGACTATGTGACCTCTCTCAGCGTCATCGAGCATTTCGGGCTGGGCCGATACGGCGACCCTCTGGACCCGCGGGGGCACGAGCGCGGTCTTTCGGCGATTGCGGCTCTCGTCGAACCCGGCGGCATCCTGCACATCGCGGTGCCGACGGGGCGTCAGCGGGTGGAGTTCCATCTGCATCGGGTCTTCGCACCGGGAACGATCCCGGCCCTGCTCGGCGATGCATTCCGGCTCGAGGAGCTGACGGTCATCGACGCGGACGGCGAGCTGGTGCCCGAGGTGAGCCTTGCGGAGCTCGAGAGCGATCCGCGTTGGGACGTGGTGGATCACTACTATTTCACGATCTACCGCTTCCGCCGCACGGCACCGGGCCGCCGGGCTCAGGACCCGGTGTCTGTGGACTGACGGCGCCGAGAGAGGTGGTCGCAAGATTTCGGACCAGTGGTTAAGATGAATCGCCCGATGGAAGGGCGATTTGAAATGGCGAAAAGGCAACGATATTCGGCCGAGTTCAAGGCGCGTGTAGCGCTGGAGGCGATCCGCGAGGAACCGACGCTGGCCTAACTGGCGAAGAAGCACGGCGTGCACCCCGACATGATCAGCGGCTGGAAACGCGCGGCGATCGAGAACATGGCGAGGGCCTTCGGCAAAGGCACCGGATCGGAAGCAAAGGACAACGACGCCGAGATCGAGAAGCTGCCCGCCAGGATCGGCCAACTTGTGGTGGAACGGGATTTTTGGGCCAACGCCCCGGTTCAGTTGCTCGGGAAGCGAGGCAGAAAATGGTGAGCCGGGATCATGATCCGAGCTTGCGCCGCCGGCGCAGGGAAACGATGATCTTCTCCTCGCCGGGACCAACCTTGCGCGCCGGAGAACGGCGCGGACGCCGGGAACGGTCGTGAAGCCCGTCGAGACCCTGGGCAAGATATCTCCGCCACCACTTGCGCAATGTGGGCCGTGAAATTCCGCAACGCCGGCAGGTGAGGCCGGCATTGCTTGTCCGTTCATGCAGTCGCACCCGGATCAGCCGTGCAGCCGGCGTCATGATCCCCTCCCTCCCTGTTACCGAGGAAGGCAGGATAACGCATCTGAACCGGCCAAAAAGTTGAAACCATGTCTCCGGACTTCACACGAGATCAGCCGACTGAAGCGTTTCTCCGATTGTCGCAGGGGTCGGCCGCGCGCGCCTTGCGCAGGATGCCGTCGCGGAAGCGGCCGCGCCCCCTCTCGCCATCGCCTTGCGGAAATGAGCGGTCGAGGGAGGACTCGCCACTCCGACGGGTCGCTCCTCGACCCGCCCTTTCCACGCCATCGGGCCGCATGACAGGTGCGGCGTGCCCTGCCGGCAAGAGCGGACGGGGCTTTCGGAACGCGCTCCTGCGCCCGGCCGCTCGGCGATCACAGGCCGAAAGGATAGGTATCGGGGACGGCTTCGAGCGTTTCGGCCGGGATCGGCGTGACGGCGGAGGTCGCGTCGATCCAGACGTAGTCGTCGAACTGACGCGAGAGCCGGGCTTCGAAATAGTGGCTCGCCAGCTCCGTTTCCGGCCGGTAGATCACGCCGATCGCCCTTTCGAGCTTCGGTTCGGCCAGGGCAGCCCGCAGATGCGGGTCGGCCCCGCGGGCAAGCGACACGATCAGCCCCGGAAGGCCGGTGCGATGAAACTGGTATTCGAAGCTCTGGCGATGCGAAGGCCGCACGCGCTTGATCTCCATCGGCCCGTTCCATTCGCTGGCCGCCGCAACGGTGCCGTGGTCGGTGCCGAAACCCACATGCCAGCTTTCGCCGGGGAAGTGCTCGCGCACCAGATGGCCGATATTGATTTCGCCCCGGGCCGACATCTCGGTCTCGGCCGCATCGCCGACATGGGAGTTGTGGGCCCAGATGACGGCCTTCGCATCGGGCCCGCGGAAGGCCATCACCAGCCGCAGCGTCTCGAACATGTGCGTATCGCGCAGGTTCCACGAGGCCGCCGAGCCGTAATACATCACCCGGTAGTAGCGTTCGGCATTGGCGACGAGGCGGGCGTTCTGCGCCGCGTCGAGGAACCATTCGCCGTCGCCCTTCATCAGCTCGGCCTGCTTTCTGAAGAGATCGACCAGCATCGCCACCACATCGGCCTCGCATTCGCGATAGCGGCCGGTGAGGGCGGCGTGGCCGTAGGCCGCGGGGTCGGCCTGCCAGGGTTCGAGGCAGGCATAGCGTTCCCTGGCGATGCGGGCGAGTTCGGGATCGACCCGTTCGAGATATTCGATCACCCGCTGCATCGCCGTGTGCATGGCGTAAAGGTCGAGGCCGTGGATGCCGGCCCGCTTCTCGAAAGGCAGGGAGCTGTTGTATTCATGCAGCCAGTCCACGAAGGCGCGGAATTCCTCGTTGCGCCACATCCAGCTCGGGAAGCGGGAGAAGGCGGTCCACTCGGCCGGCGGCGCGTCCATGTGGCGAACATGATGGTCGATCCGGGCGGCGTCGGGCCAGTCGGCCTCGAGGGCGACGATGCTGAAGCCCTTTTCCTCGATCAGCCGGCGGGTGATGCGCGCGCGCATGCGGTAGAATTCGGAGGTGCCATGGCTGGCCTCCCCGAGAAGCACGATCTTCGCCTCTCCCGCCCGTTCGACGAGGGCATCGATGTCGGCGTCCTCGACGCACTCGAAGGCGGTGGCGTTGCGGCTGATGAGGGCCGGCAGATCCTCATGGATCCGGGGCCGGGTCTCGATGACGCGCGGCCGCCCCCCTTCGGCGCCGGCAAGATCGAGCGCCCCTTCGTCATCCGTCGGCGGCACGAGGCGGATGTCGGCAAGCGTCTCGCGGTCGAAGGTGCCGTCCTCGCGACGCGTGAGGCGGATGAGCTCCCGTGCCACCGGATGCGGGCCGACGGCGGCCACGAGCCGGCCGTGGACCGCCAGCTGGTCCTTGAGCGGTTGCGGCACTTCGGCGACACCGAAGGAGATCATCACACCGTCGAAGGGCGCCTCGCCGACCAGCCCCTTGCAGGCGTCGCCCTCGATCACCCGCACCATGTCATACCCTGCCGCGGCAAGGTTGCGCCGGGTCCGGGCGGCCAGATCGGGATCCTTCTCGACAGCGAAGACCTCGCGGGCCAGAAGGGCCAGAAGGGCCGCCGCATAGCCCGAGCCGGCCCCAGCCTCGAGCACCTTCTCGTTGCCCCTCAGAAGGAGCGCTTCGAGCATGTAGGCGACGATGTAGGGCTGGGGGATGAACTGCCCCTTCCCGATCGGCAGCGGCCGGTCCTCATAGGCGCTGGCACGATGCGCCTCGGGGACGAACAGCTCGCGCGGCACGGTCAGCATGGCCCGGATCACCCGGTGATCGCGCACGCCGCGCGCAATGATCTGCTCGCGCACCATGCGCTCGCGCGCTTCGGTCATCTCGTCGCGGGGTGTGGCGGTAGTGCTGTCGGTCATCCTGCTTCCCTCCCGCTGCTGCCGCCGGCAAGAAGCGGCGGCCTTGCCCGTTGCATTCGCATTCCCGTCACGATTGACATGGGAGGGGCGGCGGTGGCTGACAAGGGGCGGAGACGCCCGGCGGCCGGGAACGGAAACGAAGGGGCCGCCCGAAGGCGGCCCCGAAAGGAATGCCCGTCACAGGAGGAGCAGTTCAGCCTGCTTCCTTCGCCTTGCGGATTTCCTCGGCAAGGGCGGGTACGGCCTCGAACAGATCGGCGACGAGCCCGTAATCGGCCACCTGGAAGATCGGCGCTTCCTCGTCCTTGTTGATGGCGACGATGATGCGCGAATCCTTCATGCCGGCAAGGTGCTGGATCGCCCCCGAGATGCCGACGGCGATGTAGAGATCCGGCGCCACGACCTTGCCGGTCTGACCGACCTGCCAGTCGTTGGGCGCATAGCCCGAATCGACCGCCGCGCGCGAGGCCCCGACCGCGGCACCGAGCACGTCCGCCAGCTCCTCGATCAGGCGGAAGTTCTCCTCGGAGCCGACGCCGCGGCCGCCGGAGACGACGATCTTCGCCGAGGTGAGCTCGGGCCGGTCGCTGGCCTCGACCTTGTCTTCCACCCATTCGCTGAGCCCCGGATCTGCCGTGGGATCGACGGCCTCGATTGGCGCGGCGTCCGCCGCCTCGCCCGCGGCCTCGAAGGTCGAGGTGCGGAAGGTGACGACCTTCTTCGCATCCTTCGAACGCACCTTCTGGATCGCGTTGCCGGCATAGATCGGCCGTTCGAAGGTGTCGGTGTCGATGACGGCGGTGGCGTCGGAGATGATCATCACGTCCAGGAGGGCGGCCACCCGCGGCAGGACGTTCTTGCCATGGGCGGTGGCCGGCGCGACGATGTGTTCGTAATCGCCGGCGAGCGAGACGACGAGATCGGCGATCGGCTCGGCCAGCCCGTGGGCGTAATGGGGCGCCTCGGCGGTCAGCACCTTCGACACGCCCTCGATCTTCGCGACCTGTGCAGCGGCCGCGGCGCAATCGTCGGAGGCGCAGAGCACGGTGACATCCCCGAGCCTGCCGGCCGCGGTCACGGCCTTGGCCACCTGATCCAGGGCGATGTCGGCGCCATTCATGTCGGCAAGAAGAAGAACAGCCATCAGATCACCCCCGCTTCCTTGAGTTTCTCGACAAGCTCGTGCACGTCCGCGACCTTGACGCCGGCCTTGCGGGCCTCGGGTTCGCGGGTTTCGAGCACTTCGAGACGCGGCGCGATGTCGATGCCGAGATCGGCCACGCTCTTCTGGTCGAGCGGCTTGCGCTTGGCCTTCATGATGTTGGGCAGCGAGGCATAGCGCGGCTCGTTGAGCCGGAGATCGGTGGTGACGACGGCGGGCAGCTTCACGCGGATCGTCTGCAGACCGCCATCGACCTCGCGGGTGACGGTGGCCTTGCCGTCCTCGACCTCGAGCTTCGAGGCGAAGGTCGCCTGGGGCCAGCCCATGAGTCCGGCGAGCATCTGGCCGGTGGCGTTCATGTCGTTGTCGATCGCCTGCTTGCCCATGATGACGAGGCCGGGCCCCTCCTCCTCGATCACCCTGGCGAGGATCTTCGCGACGGCGAGAGGCTCGATGTCCTGATGGACGTCTTCGCCGGCCACGATCAGGATCGCCCGGTCGGCGCCCATGGCGAGCGCGGTGCGAAGCGTCTCCTGCGCCTTGGGAACGCCGATGGAGACGACCACCACCTCCTCGGCCTTGCCGGCCTCCTTGAGACGAATGGCCTCCTCGACGGCAATCTCGTCAAAGGGGTTCATGGACATCTTGACATTGGCGAGATCGACGCCGCTGCCATCCGCCTTGACACGGACTTTCACGTTGTAGTCGATCACGCGCTTGATCGGCACGAGAACCTTCATGGCGCGTCACTCCCGGTTTGACATGCGGGCGAACCCGCGATTCGTCTGCCTTTCTCTACTCAAAAGCGATGCTGCAGTGTAGCGAAAACTGCCCGCTTCCCGTGCGGGCAACCGGTTTCGTTGCGTCAGAAAGCCGGAAGGGGGAGCGTGGACGGGGGGGAAGGCGACGCGGCCCGATGGGGTCAGGCACCGGGTCGCGTGGCACCGGGCTGCCAGAGAATGTCCCGACTTCCCCGGCCGTTGGCATGTCTGGCAGCAACGAAGAGCCAGTCGGAAAGGCGATTGAGGTAGCGCAGCGCCTCCGGGTTGACCGCCTCGCGGCGCGCAAGGGCGAAGGCGGCACGCTCGGCGCGGCGGGTGACGGTGCGGGCCATGTGCAGATGGGCGGCGAGGAGCGAGCCGCCGGGCAGGACGAAGCTCCCGAGGGGGGCGAGCCCGGCGTTCATGCGGTCGATCTCGCGCTCGAGCCGCTCGGTCTGGACGGCGACGATCCGCAAGGGCGGATGGGCGGCATCGTCCTCTCCTTCGGCCAGGGGCCGGGAGAGGTCGGCCCCGAGGTCGAACAGCTCGTTCTGGATCCGGGCGATGGCGGCCGCGATGTCGAACGGAGAGCCCCCGTTCTCGAGCGCCTCTTCGGCAGCGTCCTGCGCCGAGCTCTCCGGGCGGATGCGCCGGCGCTTCGCCTCGGCCTCGGCATGGTGACGGGCGATGCCGAGCGCGGCGTTGGCCTCGTCCACCGTGCCATAGGCCTCGACCCTGGGATCGTCCTTTGGTACCCGGCTGCCGTCGGAGAGCGCCGTCGTGCCCCCGTCGCCGCTGCGGGTGTAGATGCGGTTGAGAACGACCATGCCCTCCCTCCTCAGTCGAGCCCGCGATAGATCACATAGGCGAGGATGACGAGAATGGCGATGAACTGGGCGACGATCCGCATCCGCATGATACGGTTGGCATGCTTGCGGTTGAAATCGCCCCCGCGGGTGAAGCCGCCGATGCCGACGGCGAGGATGACGCCGACGACGATCACCGATGCCGCAACCACGTAGAACAACGGGTCGGAGAGCTTGTCCATTCCTTGCACTCCCGTCGAGGATTTCCGGGACTCTTAGCCCCGCCCCGCGGAAATGGCAAAGCCGATCATGCCGCAGCCGGGGAATGGCGGCAGGGGGAGGGTCGATAACGTACAGAATCTTTCGCACATTTGATTTTGACGACGGTTCCGATCAGACTTTCTGCGAGAAGCTGAAGATGGACGATGACGAGAAGCCCAAAGGGATGGGAAAGGTCATTCAGATCGACAAGGCGCGCATCCGCGACCACCTTGGCGTGCTGTTTCATTTGCTGATTTTGGTTGCGGGGGCAGGATTTGAACCTGCGACCTTCAGGTTATGAG
>Ga0256839_1000420_pt1 | contig 54896 bp, 50 predicted proteins | sample 354166metaG_FD_185968 | JGI IMG/M metagenome (GOLD analysis project Ga0256839, IMG submission 185968) | Hydrothermal vent microbial communities from Mid Atlantic Ridge, Atlantic Ocean - 354-166 | ecosystem: Environmental > Aquatic > Marine > Hydrothermal vents | place: Atlantic Ocean: Mid... | reverse complement strand
TGAGGGGGATATAGGTTGGTTTAGTCATGACTAATCCCTCCCTTCTAAGCCACACCAAGAGCGCAAAAAACAACCACCCTCCAATCCGCTCACCCCTGCGCATGCAGGGGTCCATCTTTGAGTTTTCGGTGAAACACAACCTTGGTCGATGGATACCTGCATGCGCAGGTATGAGCGGAGTGTGGGGGAGTTATGTAGGCTAGCCCGTTTCATCATCACCCCATCTTAAATCGGTTGCGAATAGTCAGGATAAGGAAGAACAAAAACAAAATTCCCAATAACCCCTGAACAGTCCAAACAACATTAAAAAAATCCCATTTAGCATAATCTGCATAAACAGTTTTGAGCGGCCCCCTATTCAACCCCAAAAAAGAATGTGCATTGGCAAAACTGGTAGCAACTGAATTAACGACACCCGCCCAATTTTGAGGCGCAGGAATAAACAACAAACAAGCCCCCAAAAAAATATGCCCAAACCACCAAGCTAAAGCACGCCCGAAGCCGTAGCCGTAATTGCTAAACAATGCATATGCGCCGTTCATAAATATTGAAAACCAATTTGTTTCTAGCCGTCGACGCATTCGCATTTCGTGCCTGAAAAACATGTGTTTATCATGTGATTTTTCTAGCCTGCTCATCATTAGCGACAACCTCTCATAGGCGCGCTTGTGGGCATGAGCTTCATCTTTATCTGAAGGCGGTTTAGGAAATGTTGTATCCTGCCAAATCGTGTCTTGCGAAACATTCGCATCAAAAAATGCGGGTGGGTGTTTCAAAAACTTGGTCTTAGTAAAATTCGTTGTCGTGTTAAAATTTGCAGACTTGAAATCAGCAGTGTCTTTGAACGTAGCCTTATTGAAAAGAGCATTTTCTGTGAATCTAGCGTCAATGTAAAGAGCAAAGCCTGTAAATGTAGCCTTCCTGAAATCAGCAAATCCTGTGAATGTAGCACCAATGAAAGCAGCATCGTCTGCGAATGTAGCCTTCCTGAAAGCAGGATTGCCTGTGAAACTAGCATCCCTGAAATCAGCTATGCCTGTGAATGTAGCATCACTGAAATTAGCATGAGCCGTGAATGTTGCATCCCTGAAATCAGCAAAACTTTCAAAAACGGCATTCTCAAAACTAACAGACCAAGGAAAAGTGAAATTGGCGAAATTTACTTCATCGCCAAAACGAACCTGGGAAAAATCGATTTTCCCAGGTGGGTTCCAATAATCAATTTTATCCTTTTTAGAAAAATCGTATATTAGATTGCTTAAAGATACAAAATCTACCTCGCTTAACACACTATGTCTTTCTACATAATTTTCGTCAGTAGCATCTTCACGATTTCCAACTGCCTTAAAATAAGCATTCCAATATTGCCGACCTGTTGCTTCTGGTGGTTCATGAGGATTCCCATCGCCGCCCAAATTTGCCAATTGATGCCAAAAAGTGTCTTCAACAAGTTTTAGCTTAGACTTTTCAGTCCTCTCAGTCATTTACTTCCCCTTCCAGTCCGTTCTTCCCTTTGAAAAACGGGATCCATCTTCCGGCAAAGCGCAACACTCAAAATGGATACCGACTTCCGTCGGTATAAGCGGGGTGTTGGAGTGGTGTTTTGATTGTTTGGATATAGTATTTTCAAACCTAAACTCCCGTCCAATCCAATATCACCTTACCAGCTTTGCCCGTCAGCATTAAATCGAATGCGTCTTGGAAATCTTCTGCGGGGAAGCGGTCTGTGATTATGGCGCTCATGTCTAGGCCAGCGTCCAGAAGAGCGAGCATTTTGTACCAGGTTTCAAACATTTGCCGTCCGTAAATACCGCGTAAAGTCAAAGACTTAAACACAAATTTTGACAGATCTACTTCGAAAGGCTTGGACGGAATGCCGAGCATAGCTATATTGCCGCCCATAATCATAAGGTCGAGCATGCCCTCAAACGCGCTTTGCTGGCCGCTCATTTCCATGCCGACATCAAAGCCCTCGATCAAGCCCATCTCGTACATAACCTCTTTTGGGTTTTCTTTGGCAACATTGACGGCACGCACACCCGGCGCAACTTTCTTGGCTAAATCAAGCCGCCAGTCATTCACATCCGTAATCATGACACGCCGCGCGCCAGAGCGTAAGGCAACTGCCGCCGCCATAATCCCAATCGGCCCAGCACCGGTTATCATGACATCTTCGGCGGACAAATTAAAACTGAGCGCCGTATGGACGGCATTGCCAAGCGGGTCGAGAATGGCCGCCGTATCCATATCTATTTCGTGGATCAGCGGCACAACATTAAACGCTGGCAGAGCCAGATATTCGGCAAAGGCTCCCGGCAAATTGACCCCGATGCCTTTGGAGCCGGGATCCAGATGATAGCGCCCTGCCCGTGCATTACGGCTAACATGTCCCACCACATGCCCTTCGCCGGAGACACGGTCACCGACTTTGACACGCTTGACGGTCGAACCGACAGCCGCAATCGTGCCGCCATATTCATGGCCGACCACCATAGGTACGGGAATATTTTTCTGCGCCCACTCGTCCCAATTATAGATATGCATATCCGTGCCGCAAATAGCGGTCTTGTGGATTTTGATCAAAACTTCATCCGGCGCGATTTCGGGAATGGGCACGTCTTGCATCCAGAGACCAACTTCGGGCTTGGCTTTGACTAGGGCTTTCATCATCCCTTTTGGGGTTTTAGGTATGGTGGTCATGATGTTTCTCTAACAATTTCCTCTCCTTGGGGAGAGGTCGCGTTCGCTCTTGCGAACTGCGGGTGAGGGGAAATTATGCTGGATGGTGTGTTAAATACTAAATTTGATGTTTTACTCAACATATATCCCCTCACCTAAATCCTCTCCCCAAGGAGAGGACTTTACTCCGTGCCGTGCTTTAGTATTTATCATCATATAACCCCCAAACCTTTACCCACCTTAGTGAAGGCTGCAACGGCTCTATCAATCTGTTCGTCCGTATGGGCGGCGCTCATTTGGGTGCGAATACGTGCTTTGCCTTTGGGGACGACGGGGTAGAAAAATCCGGTGACGTAAATGCCCTCATTCATCAAGCCCGCCGCCATGTCTTGCGCCAATTTGGCATCCCCTAACATCACCGGAATGATCGGATGTTCACCTTCCAAAAGGTCAAACCCCGCCGCAGACATGCCTGCGCGGAACCGTTTAGCATTAGCGAATAATTTTGTTCGCAGCGCGCCGCCGTTCTTAGCCAGTTCAATAGCTTTGATACTCGCCCCCGTCAAAGACGGCGCAAGCGAGTTCGAGAACAAATAAGGCCGCGAGCGTTGCCGCAGCATGTCGATGACTTCTTGTTTGGCACAGGTGAATCCGCCCATGGCCCCGCCGAGCGCTTTGCCCAAAGTCCCCGTCAAAATATCAATGCGGCCCAATACCCCGAGATGCTCAGCAGTACCGCGCCCGCCTTTGCCCATAAATCCAGTGGAATGACAATCGTCCACCATAGTCAACGCACCATATGTATCTGCCAAATCGCAAATCTCTGGCAGTTTGGCGATATATCCGTCCATAGAAAATACACCGTCCGTGACGATGAGAATATGCCGCGCGCCGTCCGCACGGGCTTGTTTTAGCTGTGCCTCCAAATCCGCCATATCGGAATTGGCATATCTATAGCGCATAGCCTTGCACAAGCGCACCCCGTCTATGATTGACGCATGATTGAGACTATCGGAAACAATGGCGTCTTCCTTGGACAAAAGCGGTTCAAACACCCCGCCGTTGGCATCAAAGCAGGCCGCGTAGAGAATACTGTCATCATAGCCTAACCAATCCGCAATAGCCTGCTCAAGTTCGCGGTGAATCGTTTGGGTGCCGCAAATAAACCGCACAGACGCCATGCCAAACCCGTAATGCGCTTGCGCCTCAATACTCGCCTCGATTAGTTCTGGACTATCGGCTAAACCTAGGTAATTATTAGCACAAAAATTGAGAACATCACTCTCCACGTCGCTTGAAGTCACAGATATTTCGGAGGATTGCGCACCGCTAATTAAGCGTTCGCGTTTATACATGCCTGCGGCCTCTATGTCGTTGAGTTCATTTTTAATGTGATCAAAAAAGTCGGATTTCTGCATTCGTGTCTCCTTATTTGACAACAATCTAATGCAATAGAAATTTATGTCACCACCTAATCTATTGAACTGCCATTACCCGTACATTGGCGCTGGTTGTTGCACCCTGCCCGTCGACCACACTGACCTTATAAAAACCCGGTTTTTCCGGTTGCCAGACGGTTTGACCGCTGAGGCTTTTCGGCATGAGTTTATTGCCGTCTACATACCAAGCTAATTTGGTTCGCCCCGGCGAACGCGCCGTTAAAGTTAGGCCGTTTGCGTCTGCGCCAAATTCTTCCACAGCTATTTCAGCGCCGTCTGGCGGGAACAGTAAAACGGGCGCCGTATCCGGCTTACCGCCAAATGTTTGCACACCACGCGGTGCGTCAGCCATGCGCTCGAACGGCACGTTCCCGGTCGCATCCGGCAGGCTGGCGAACACATCAAACAATAAAGGTGCCGCTGTGCCACGCCCGGTTTTGCCGACTTGTGTCTGGCCGTCTGGTCGCCCTGCCCAAACTATCACCGTCCATTTATCCGTATATCCCGCCGCCCAAGCATCGCGAAATCCGTATGAGGTTCCGGTTTTATAGGCAATTGGTTGCGCGTTTTGGGCCAACCAGTGGGGAACATGGCCGTCCGGTGTCGGGGCTTGGCGTAGGATTTTGGTGATTTTTTCAGCGCTGTCCTTAGAGAGCATTTGGTAGCTTTGCCCAAGTTTAGCATCTTCTGTCCAGAGTAAATCACGGGCTTTTCCTTCGTTGGCTAAAGCACCATACAACACCGCCAAATCTTGCGCCTTAAGCCCCAAACCACCCAGCGCCATGGCCAAACCCGCCTGCCCATCCCTATTATTTGGCACAACCAGCTTGGAACCCGTAAGCTGCAAAGCCGCTTCAAACCGTTTGGTTCCCACCTCATCGAGTGCCAAAACCGCAGGCACGTTCAGCGAATGTGCCAAGGCTTCATGGACGCGGACATCACCGTGATAACGGCGGTTGAAATTCTCTGGCTGGTAAGAGCCGAACCGGGTCGGGGCATCCAAAATAAAAGAACCCGGCGCAGATAGGCCGTCGTCAAAGGCAAAGCCGTAGATAAACGGTTTTAATGTCGAGCCGGGAGAACGAATGCTGGCGGTCATATCAATCCAGCCCCCCGGCCTGTCGCGCCCAGCAGAACCCACATGGGCACGGACTTTCATGGTTTTGTTGTCGACCACCAGAACCGCGACATTGCTCTCAAGGTTTTCGGTGAATTGCGCCGCGAGACGTTGGACTTCTTGTTGAAGCTCGCTGTCGAGGCTGGAGACTACACGGCCATCTCTTTTTACTGTACCCTTAACTTTGCGAGCAGCCAGCCATGCTTTTTGCGGGAAAGTTTTGCGCATGGAAGGGACATTGTCTTCTTTGGCCTCGGTGAGTTGCCGCTCTGTGATAATATTGGCGGCATATAATTTATCCAACACTACGTCACGGGCTTTCCTGGCATTTTCAACATGGCGGTCAGGGCGGCGGGATTCCGGGGCTTGGGGTAAGGCTATCAGCAAAGCAATCTCGCCGTCAGTGAGCTGGTCTGGGCGCTTGTCAAAATAGACATGCGCCGCCGCCGTAATCCCCTCTACATTTCCGCCGTAGGGGGTATGGGTGAGGTAGAGCGACAGGATTTCGCGTTTGGACAGGCGCAGTTCCAATTGTACGGCGCGGAAGCTTTCGATAATTTTAGATTTAAACGTGCGCGGGCGGGGTTCCAACTGCCGCACTAATTGCATGGTTAGGGTCGATGCACCCGAGACAATTTCGCCCTGTCTCTGCCATGTCCGCAAAGCGCGCAATACAGCCAGCGGGTCAACGCCGCTATGGCGGTAAAACCGTTTGTCCTCAATAGCAATGAGCGCCGCAACAAAACGCGGATCAACTTCGTCCATATCGGCCTTAAGCCGCCACCGACCATCATCAACCGTAAATGCCGTCAACCACTGCCCGCGTTTATCCGTGACCAATGTAGACGTGTCGTAAGCTCGTTCTAGGGGCGGCGGGAAGATGATATTGGCGAGCAAAAATGCGCCCATGATAAGGAGGAATACCCATTTTGTTTTGGTGACGATATTCATTCGGAGCGCCCCATTAACATCTTACCCCCTCACCTTGTTCCTCTCCCCATGGGAGAGGAGACGTTGGCTTGCCTATAATTACTCTCTCATAAACATAGCCAAGGTTTGGCAAACTTAGCCTCTCCCATAGGGAGTGGCGCGCGACAGCATGGTGAGGGGGTGGGCTGTTTGTTATGTAACCCACACACCTACCCCTTACCCTGCGGCGCAATCTGCACTCTTGTCGCCTCAGATATAGCGTGGTCTTGGGGGCGGTACATGTCTTCGACGACCACGCCCGGCCAGACAAAATCGCCGGGGGTTACTGCGCGTACCAGATAGGCGATACGGTATGTGCGCTTGTTATAGGTTCGGGTGGCGGCGACCAGTCTATCGTCGCGCATTTCCGACGTTTGGAACTTACTCAACTTGCCAACATTTTCGTATGCGGTTTCGGCCGGCTCCAATATGGCTTCAATCTCCATACCCGCTGGCAGAAGGTCGGCGACAACGGCCAAGCCGGAACGCGCCGTTGTTGAATTGAAACTGATTTTGACAATATAACGCTCGCCCTGTTTTATATTGCCAAGGTCGGCCAATGTTCCGTCCATTTTCTGGATGCGTTTGGTGACATTATAGCCCTCATTGACCGCGAGCGGCGCCTTAAGCGGGGTGCCGCTAATCATCACCGAACGCCAAACTTGCTTGTCAGACTTGTTGGTGAAGGTCGGGTTATTGGCCACATCAGTGTTGTAAAGATGCGATTTGGCCACACCGCCATTTGTTTCGATTTTAGCATTTTTGGCCGTAATATTCACAGGTTCGCTGTCTTTGAGAAAAGCCCGTATGGCCAATATAACCTGTGCTTGGGCTTGGGTGTTGAGGCGGTTTGGTTCTTTCAAATGCTTTTGAAACGCGGCTTGCGCCTCCTCCAGATACTGGTCTTGGCCAGCTTCTTTGATCATAGCCAATAGTCCAGCCGCATCACGGGTCGGGGATTGGTAATAATCGTGGCGCACTTTGGTATCAATCATGGAGAGGGCTTTTTTGAAAGCTTGATCCGCACGGCGCTCATCTCCCATCATGGACAGGGCGGTGGCCAAATGCCCCCACGCCATACCAGAGCGGAGTTTCTTTGCGTGATTATCAGAGAAATAACGCATGTCCTTAAGCTTGCCTTTGCCGTTTTTCGCCAGCACATAATGGGCGTAAGCGGCGGCTTCGGCTTGGCGCGATAGACGGCGCTTTACATTATCGACCTCGTAATCATAAAGATAATTCAAGCTTGGATAGCGCGGCATTTTAGTTATTGAATACAATGCGTTAAGCGATTTATCCAAAGCTCTATCAGACACCACATAGTCTTTATCTTTGGCACGGAGCAAGAAATCCGTCACATAAACGCCGAGCCAAGGCCGGGCGTAACGGTCATTGGCGCGCCACAGGCCAAAGCTACCATCGCTGCTTTGGCGATTGAGCAATTTATCCACCGCCACTTGCAGTGCGAATTTTGCTTCGGCTTTATTTATGCCGGGAACACCGCCCAGTTCGTGGGCGTAGAGTAGCGGCATAGCGGCACTGACAGTTTGTTCAGAACAGCCGTAAGGATAGCGCGAAACGGCGGTGGCATAGGCCGTTGGGTCAACGCCGGGCGTGCGCGAGAACGACACATTGACATCGACACTGCCCGGATCGAACCCTTGCAACATATCCGTATCCAAGCGGAACACTTCTCCGGCTTTCATGGGCGCAGACACCATTTTGGATATGGGCATGAATGCCGAGCGGGTTTGAATATCATAGGAAGAGCTGACCTTATAACCGCGAGGGCCATTCACGGCCAGATTGACCGTACTGATACCCGTCTGGTTAGTCAGAATTTCGCGGGTGATAGTTTTGCGCTCACCTTTGTTAAGCTTGAGCTTGTCGCGAATGTTTTCAATAGAAAGCACGCCGTTCCCGGTCAGTGCTAGCCCGTAATCACCAGCAGCACCGCCAACATTATCAAGGGAAATCGTCGCCAGAGCTTTGTCGCCCGGTGCGAGGAAACGCGGCAAAGACAGCACGGCAGGCACGGCGTCGCGGACTATCATCGGTTTGACATCACTGCCGACCGTAGTGCGGCTCCAGGCCACTGCCATCAGGCGCAATTTACCGTTAAAGTCCGGCAGTTTAACCGGGACGACCACTTTGCCGCCTCTAACATCCACCAGACCGGAATACAGAGACACGACCTTAATCGGTGCCGCTGTAAGCCCCTCCCCGCCGAGCGTATCGCCGCCAGAACGCGCCAGACTTGGTGCGCCGAGATTGGGGTTGAGCAAGCGGGCATAATCATCGCGCACGGTCAGCGGCAAGGATTTGCGGCCAAAATAGAAGGCTTCGGGGTTGGGAGATTTGTATTTAGTGATTTGCAAGACGCCCTCGTCCACGGCGGCCAAAGTCAGATAGACTTTCTCGCCGCGCGGCACATTGTCAAAATTCACCCGGATTTTCTGGGTCTGGCGCGGCTTGACCACGTCCGGCGCACTGAGCGAAACGCCCAATTTCTGCCGCTCCACATTGGCTTTCATATAAGTAATACCAACGGCGCGGCGCGGCACAGGGCGTTTATCGGCACTTCTGGGCGTGTAAACACTGAGCAAAGCATAGACGCCGGAACCAATATTTTTGGGCATACGCACAGTGATTTCCGAACCACCTTTGGGGATATTGACTGTCTGGATAGAGCGCACGGCTTGATCGGCAATGACCAATTCGCCGAGACCTGCATAGGGGGAATTGATGGTTAGTTTGACCATGTCGCCCGCGCTTACATCCCTTTCAGGCCCGCCCATTTCGATTTGGTCGGGGGCATTGCTGGTCGTGCTGCCGCCCCAGCCAACCCTGAACCTGTAGGAAGAGGAAATTTCACCGTCCGCCCCACTGGCGATTAAGCGGTAACGTCCCCAATCCAGTGTCCGTTCAACATGGGCACCATCCGCCGCAGAAGCTTGGACAATGCCTGTGGCGATTTCCACGTCATTACTATCATAACGGTATCTCCAGCGCCCATTTTTGCGGTACCAATTATAGTGGTATTCCTCTTTGACCAAAGTCCACTCTATGTCCATTGCGGCTGGCTTGCCCTGCCAATCTACGGCGCGGATATTAAAGCCAGCAGGCTTATTTCGTTCTGGGCGGCGGGCAAAATCGGACTTGATACCGATATAATTGTCTTGTGTGCGCACGGGGATTCTTGTGCTATTTTGCACATAGCGACCGCCCGGTTCGGATACTCCGACCGTAATTTCGGCGCGCAGGGGCTTCATAGAGCTTATATCGGCCTCCCCCATGGACATATCTAGTATTAACAGACCTTTTTCGTCAGTAGTGCCGCCGCCCAGATCAATAAACTCTTCGCGGAACGACACTTCATCCAAGCCGAATTTATAGCCTTTAAGCGCCGGGAACGGGTTCGGGTCAACCCGAACCCGGGCTTCGGCCTCTGCGGCCAAGTCTGCACCATTGGCGCCGTACAGGAATTGCGCAGAGATTTCCAAAGGCCGGATTTCATCGGCCCGGAGCGGTGCTTCATCAATTTTCACATCGACTTTCAGTTTTTGCGGCACGAAGTCTTGAACATCAAAACCTATTGCCCCGACCTGTCCCATGCCGTCTACTTCGACCACGGCGCGCCACATGCCGCGCGGGGCGGATTTCGGGATTGCGAATGCTTGTAATAATGCGCCTTCGTTCAGTGTATCAAACCTGACTTTACGGAACTCCTGCCCGTTTGGTTTCAAATAGCGTATTTGCCCAACACGGCCTTCTATTGCCTGTGCTTTTACGGTGCGCAACATGGCCGTAATATTGGCGGTCTCGCCCGGACGGTACACACCACGGTCGGTAAACACATAAGCGTCGATGTCTTTGGCGGCGCTACGACCGCCGATAGCAAATGCGGATAAATCCAGTGGTGAGCGGTTGAAATCGAGCAAGGCATAATCGCCCTCTTTCCCGTAAGCCATGAGCATACGCGGTCTTGAATTGCCTTTACCTTTCAAAAGCTGTGCATCAAAATGCACCCGGCCATCTTTGTCGGTCACAGTTTGGTCGAGTATTTCATTGTTCCGAGCCACTAAATCAACCCGGACATTGCGCATCGGCTTAGCGGTGTTGATAGAGCGCACGGTCGCATCCAGACCCGACGGGCTTTGGTAAGTGGTAAAGGCCAGGTCGGTGGAAATAATCCAGCGCCATGCCCTTGCCGGACGGTAATCTTCATCATCAACCCGCTTGCGCACGGCTTCGACAATATATGCGCCGGGTTTTAGCTCTCCGATAGCCTTTGCCAGATCAAACACAGTAGTGGTGACAGTATTGGGTGAGCTGTCAATGGTGAGCGTGCCTTTCCAAATTTGTTCGCGTACTTCGGTGGCCACATTATCATAGGCATAATAATAATCACCCTCGGGGATTGTTTCCCCAGTGTCCGGCCTACGCCTGGCAATCATCCGGTCACCAACGCGAAACACTTCGATTTCGAGCTCTTTAATATTGGTAGTTTCTATGGCTAGCCCCTGAGCGCCAATGCGCGGCAGGATAACGCCATTGCCCGCAAAGGCGATATGGGCGGGGCGATTGCCAAAACTAATCTCTAGGCTTTTGTCTTCGGCGAGAACCTTGTCGCCAGCACTCGGCAGGCCGGAGAGCATAGTCACTGTATAGTCTTTGGAAAACTCTAAGCCGGAGAGACATAAGCGCTTGCCAGTAATCTCTGTAGTAATTTTTGTCTCTGGGTCGACCCTTATATAGTCTGTGATTTTCAAGTTATCGTCGCGGTTCATAGGCATGCTGAATTGCAAACAAGCACGGGGTGTAGTTTTGGCTTCGTCAATTTTCCAGCCCGTGTTCAGGAACGGTGCATTATCAGTAGGTTTCTTCTTGACCGTTTTTCGGCTTGATCTAGCTCCTTGAGCATCTGCCGCATCTTGCGCGCCAACGGCATCTTGCACAGCTTGCATCACTGTCACAGACGGCGCAGTTACAACTGTTTTCTTTTTGAAATCCAAATCACCCAAAATCGCATATCCGACCCACCAGGCCAGAATGAACATTGTAATACCACCGATAATCAAGAGTGACTGACGCTTCATAACTTATTCCTTTTGAATTTAAGAATCAGCTATATCACGAATTGGGCGCGAATGTGCCGACAATAGGGAGTTTTTCAGGCAAAATATTTTACTCTTTTTTTACCACCTTCTCTAACCCCGTTTAAATTCATTAGCCTTATATCTAATTTCATTATCGGGAAAACCCGGAATAAAACTGATCTATGGGAAAAGACTATGAAACTTAAAAAACTACTTTTAGCTGGTGGGGCTGCTGCGATTGTGACGGCATCAACAGCATATGCATCAATCATCGACCGTCCATTCTTTCAAGTACTGGGTGTAGTTGTTGTTTGGGGTGCTGACGGCATTGACGGAACTAACAATGCTCCTGTTGTATCCGACTTCGTGCTTTTGACGAACGCTTCTGGTTCTGCCGGTGCAGACCTTATCGCGGCTGATGGTGCTTCTGTATTGACTGGTACGCTAGATGCTATCGTAACAGACGTGAACAATGACGGCGGAACTGCTGCAGTTAACCCTGTTACTGGTGGTGCTACTAACGGTACATTTGCAGATGTTGGCTCTACAGCTGGCGTTCTTGACGCAACTGATACATTGACTGCATTTGGTATAGATGCAAATAGCGACGTTACTGGCGGTATGGTCAATGAGCACAATTCAAGCTTTTATGTAGCTTCTAATGCTGCATTTGACATTTTTGCGCAGTCTTCCGCATTTGTTGCAACGGGAGATTTCGACACTGACGGTGTATTAGACATGAGTTACATAACATTTGCTATGGCTCTTAATGTTGCTGGTAATGACGGTCTTGCTTATGGTGCAAATGCACAAAGCCCCGGAACATTCCCAGGTACTGTTGCCGATTTAAGCGACATGGAACTTGCACCAACCCAGGTGTTTGCTGGTACAGTCCGCACTGCATCTGCTCCAGGTAGCCTTGCTTCACAATCTGTCCGTTTTGACAACACCTATACGTTGGACGACGGAACTGGCGCTGGCTATGACCTGTCTATGGGTTCTGGTACTGTGCAAGCAGACGTTACTTATACAATCTACGTACCGTAGGTTAAAGTTCACGCATAAGGAAGTCCCGTAATGTGGGGCAACCTGCAGAAAGCCCCGCCCTTCGGTGGGGCTTTTTTGTTTTTCAACAACAGTTTGGTTAACGAACTTGAAAACATTTTTTTATACTCTGATGAGAATTGGGAATAGGGAAGACAAAAATGAACGTTACATCACACAAAAAAATGAAAAATTTTATGGTCACATCGGCATTGATCTATGCTGGCGCAATAACAATGACCATGTTGTACGCACCGATTGCGAACGCATTTGGCGTCGGCATTCAGCCCTCAACTGTTGAGATGACCATTAAGCCCGGTGACCGCCACCGTCAGGTCGTCACCATTGGCAATGTCCATAAATCAAAAACCATCAGCCTAACCATGGGTTTAGCCGATTGGACATTAGATGATAACGGCAAATTATCCCTCAGCCCTCCGGGGGAAAGTGAACGCTCTGCGGCTGAATGGATTAGGTTTAGCCCGGCAAGTGTAACCTTGAAGCCCGAAACATCTATGGATGTTATTGTAGAAATTAGCGTGCCTTATAAAGTCAAACACAAAGGCGATCACCGTTTTGCCTTATTGGCAACCACCCTGCTCCCAGCATTAGATGAACGCGGTGATACATCTGGTGTTTGGAACAAATACCAATTGGCGTCACTTTTTTACCTAACGCTAACCCCGTCCGAAAGTACACCTGTGGTTAGCAATGTCGCCGTTAGCAATACAGATAAAAACACGGTCACTATGACCATTAAAAACGCTGGCGACGCCCATGCGCGTCTGAAAGGTACGGCTTTCATTAAAGACAAGTCCGGAGAGACCGTGGCTGAAATGCCAATGTCAGCCGTTGTCCTCGACCAAGGTGTGCGTAATTATGTGATGAGATTAGATGAAGTTGAGGGTGTAACATCTGGTAATAGTTACACAATTGACTTCAAAATGAACAATTCATTTGTGCCGCAAAACAAGTTTAGGTCAACACCAGTGGACATTCAATCTATCCAGTATCACGCCCCGTAGCCATGAATAAGCGCCGAACATTGTTCAAAATACTTGCCCGTATTATGGCCAGTTTAGTGGCAATTTTCGGCTGGCAAATACCTGCCTATGCTAGTTTCCTCGATAGTGATTTTTGGTGCCGCACCTATGGCTGCGCCGTGGTTCACGACGGACAAAATTTTGATATTTATGATAATTATATTTTCGCATCGGGGCGCTGTTGTGTTCCCGTTGGCGCTCAGATGATCCCGTACACAACGCGTTTTGGCGAGTTTAATCTAACCGACAGCCTGACAAAACACACGGGGCCAAATTCAGGCCAAGGCATGATGATTGGCATTACTCAAGATGGCAATAACATCAGCAGATCACTAAATGATGACGGCGACGGTTTTCTGGACGCCAGCGATGATTTTGGCGGCGTTTTCACGATGGGTACGCAAACCGATATTTTGCTTAATGGTCCTGGCAAGGCATATTCTCATAGCTTTTTCATCACTTCTCGCAATACTAGGTTTTCATTGAGAGCGCTGGCATCTATCGCCAGTTCAACACAGGATTTTGCCAACACATTATCCCTTGGCGATATCGGGATTGATGCGGCTGTCACCAGGCGGGGTGAGGATGCAGGCTTTCGCTTTGGACGCCGCGCTACCAGCAGCCAGGTCTCCGTAGTCAACAGCGTTAATGATCTTGGTGATTTACAAGCCGTGCCGACAAAAATGTTTGATTTCAGACGATTTAGCGGCATTAGACGCCGCAATGCCGATATAAATGATCAAACAATTCGCTTGGACTTTCTGTACACAATGCCCGACTACGACATGTCTATGGGTGTGGGTTCACTAAATATAGATATGGTGTTTGATCTGTACAGAGAGCCTTAAAATAGCAACTGGTTTATTGCCGCAATGCGTACCACTTATCATTTACCCTTGCACTACACGTACATTTGCATAGGCTCTCTCTATGCCTGATTTACGTCCAGTTTTGTTTGTTGTAGGCCTGATGCTAGCGGGATTGGGCGCGACGATGTTTGTGCCCATGCTGGTGGATTTGGCATATGGGGGCACGAGTTGGCAAGCCTTCGGGGTGTCCGGCTTTGTAACGGCACTGTTCGGAGGTATTATGGCGCTAACCAGCTATTCCCCCAAGGCGCGTTTGCGAGCGCGAGGTGCATTTTTACTCACAACCTTATCTTGGATGGCTTTGGCCGGCTTTGCGGCAATACCTTTGTTCATGGCCGACATAGGGTTGAGCCTAACCGATTCTCTGTTCGAGGCCGTATCGGGTATCACCACCACCGGCTCTACGGTGATGACCGGGCTTGATGATACCGACAAAGGTATTTTGCTATGGCGGGCAATTTTGCAGTGGATTGGCGGCGTTGGTATTATTGTAACTGCTATGGCTATTTTACCCATGCTTAAAGTTGGCGGCATGCAATTATTCCGCATGGAAAGCTCGGAAATGGGCGAGAAAATTCTCCCCAAAACCGGACAATTAGCGGCGGCCATTGGTGCGATATATCTGGTGCTAACCATACTTTGTATGATTGGCTATATTATGACTGGCATGGATGGTTTTGATGCCGTCGCACATGCCATGACTACGCTTGCCACAGGCGGGTTTTCCACATCCGATGCATCGCTCGGCGGCTTTATGGACAACGGCGCAGACTTGGTGGCCATAGCATTTATGCTGGCAGGTGCCTTGCCATTTGGTGTCTACCTGCTCGCGGTGCGCGGTGCGTTCAAGCCCGCATGGTCTGATCCTCAAATGCGCGGTTTTCTCATGGTGATTACATTGCTCATCATGCTGGTGACATTTTATTTGTGGGTTAGTGATGTTTATATCGGTAAACAAGCCCTGCGCCTTTCAGCTTTCAATGTTATCTCCGTAGTCACAGGCACTGGCTTTGTGACGGCGGATTATAATGCTTGGGGACCGTTTGCCGTATCGGCGTTTTTCGCCTTTATGTTTATTGGCGGTTGTGCGGGATCCACCGCATGCTCCATCAAAATATTCCGCTATCAAGTAGCGTTCGAAGCTATGCGGGCCTATGTTTTTAAGATGCCGCGTCGCCACGCTGTATCGCCTATGCGCTACGGCGGTAAGCCTTTACCCAATTCAGTGGTTTACTCGGTTCTCGGGTTTTTCTTTTTGTTTTTCACCTGCTTCGCCGTCGGGGCTATCTTACTCTCGATCATTGGCCTTGACCCAATAACCGCGTGGTCTGGTGCGGCGAGTGCCATCGCCAATGTAGGCCCCGGCCTCGGGGACACTATTGGCCCAACGGGGACTTACCAAAACCTACCCAGCACAGCAAAATGGGTGTTGATGGGCGGCATGTTGATCGGACGGCTCGAAATCGTAACGGCGCTGGTTTTGCTAACACCGTCGTTTTGGCGCGCTTAGAGCGGTTTGCCTCTAGTCAATCACATCTTGCTGCGTGAACACATAATCTGTCGCACAAAACTCGCAAGAGGCCGTGATTTTCCCGTCCTCGAACATCTCTTCGCGGTCTGCGACTTCAAAGGTTTTAATACTGGCTAGCAAGCGCTCCCGCGAGCATGAACACTGCGCACGCAAATCCATAGGCGTGTCCATGCGCACACCTTGCTCATGGAACAAACGGTAGAGCAATCGCTCACTGCCAAGATCAGGGTCGAGTAACTCTTCATCTTTCAATGTGCCCATCAATGCCTTACTCATATCCCAAGCATCTTCTGCGTCGCCGCGCGCCAAATCTGCGGCAACTCTTTGCACCATAATACCGCCGCCGCGCCATTCTTGCGCTTGACCCGGCAATTGCAAGCGCCCGACCGCGAGATTTATACGGGTCGGCACTTGTTCGCTTTGTTTGAAGAAATGCTCTGCACATGCGGCCAATGTCGCGCCCTCAATAGCGGAAATACCTTGATATCTGTCCTTGCCAGAACCGGGGTCTATAGTCATTGCAAACGACCCACCGCCAGTTAGTGTTTTAGCGTCAGGGCGATCATTTTCCGCCAAAATTCGCTCCAGAGATAGCGCATCAAATCTGGCATAGGCACGCATATTGCCGTCCGTAGTGCATTCTGCCGCCAACATGGATACGGCACCCTCATTTGTGCCGTGAGCCTGCACCAAAAACCTGCCTTTGAATTTTAGGGAACTGGCTACCAAAGCACTGATCATCACAGCCTCACCAAGCAAGCTGGCGACGGCTTGTGGATAGCGGTCACCACCGAGAACCTCATCCAAAGACGAGCCAAGACGCAACACGCGTCCACGCACTTCGCCGCCGCCAATTTGCACGGCAGCAATCTGGTCGTCTGTCATAATGTTTTGTGTGTCTTTTTCGATCATTCTTGGTCTCTACTCAAAGGTTCAGAGCCTTAAATGGGGCGTCTACCTCCATTGTTCAAGGGCTAATTTAAACCCTTTATTCACCCTAAACCCTAAGCGTTTCTTGGCCATTATCTGCCATATTACGCCGCGAACAACAAAGGTGCACTCGTGGGCAAACCACACATTAATCAAGCGGCAAGAATGCCGGGCCATAACGGTCAATTAGCGTTAGAGCGCTCTGCACTGACGGCACGCGCATGGTTGATGACGAAAGCCCTGCCGTTTTGGGCAGAAAACGCAGTCGACACCTCCGGCGGATTTTGCGAAGAATTATCCACTCAATCCCAGCCCAATTGGAGCGCAGTGCGGCGCTTACGCGTACAGGCCCGGCAAGTTTATACCTATTCAATGGCAAATGAACGGGGTTGGTTTGATGACTATTCCGTTGCTGATAATACACTAAAATATATGTTGGCACACGGCTTCATGCGCGACGGGCATCCAGGGTTAATTTCCCTGATTAACCCAAACACCAGCATTAATGACCCGCGCCGCGATCTCTATGACCACGCATTTTATCTGTTGGCATTGTCCTGGCACGCCCGTGTCAGCGGCCAACAAACATCACTAGCCCTTGCCGATACAGTACTCCGTTTCTTAAACGCTAAATTAGGTGCAAGTAATGGCGGGTTTATTGAAGGTCTTCCCGAGAGCGATCCACGCAATGCCCTACGCCGCCAAAACCCACATATGCACATGCTCGAAGCCTATATGGCTCTTTATGATGCTAGCGGCGACGGAAAATATATGCGCGGTGCCGATGAAATGTTTGGCCTGTTCAGGCGTCATTTTTTTGATCTTGAAACTTTTACCGTCACAGAGTTCTTCCATGACAACTGGGATGATGCAAAGGGAGAAAAAGGCCAATGTGTCGAACCTGGGCATATGGCCGAATGGGTCTGGTTATTGGGCCAATACCAAAGCCGTACCGGGTTCGATACCCGCCCGTGGACTGCGCGCCTATATCATAGATTATGTAGCTACGATAGCCTGCTCTTGGCGGACGAAATGGATAAATCGGGGCGCGTTTTGCGCTCGACCCGCAGGCTTTGGGTACAAACCGAAATGGTTAAGGCTCACCTTGCTCAAGCTGAAATGGGTGAAGCGGATAGCTACCGCCTCGCTGCCGCCGGTATAGATATGATCATGGAAAAATACCTCCGCCCGGACGGTACCTGGGTTGACGTATTAGGCGAAAATGGTTTGCCTGTACTTGGCGCTGTACCGACGAGCACTTTTTACCATATAATGTGTATGACGACCGAAGCTTGCCGTGTGGCGGGAATTGCAGATATAGAAAAACCCAAGGTATTACCAAGGTGACTGAAATCAATATTATCCCGGTGATTATGTCTGGCGGTGCCGGAACGCGCCTGTGGCCTGCATCGCGGCAGGCAATGCCAAAACAACTCCTGCCACTTGTCAGCGAGCAAACTATGATTCAAGAAACCGCCAAGCGACTGCGCGGAGCATGGGATGGATTTAGTTTTGGCGCTCCGGTGATTGTATGCAACACCAGCCACGCCGCACCCATAGCAAAACAACTCGGCGGTTTAGGCATAAAACCCGGCACGCTCATAACCGAGCCTGTACCCCGTAACACTGCGCCGTGTGCCGCTATAGCTGCGCTAGCCGTGCAGGAGCAAGACCCGGACGCGCTGATGTTACTCGCCCCTGCAGATCATCATATCAGCAATAGGCTCGCTTTCGCCCAAGTCGTCACCGCAGGTCTAGCCGCTGCTGAAGCCGGGTATTTAGTGACATTTGGCATTACCGCAGAGACACCAGAAACCGGCTATGGTTATATCCAAAAGGGCGCGGCGCTGGACGACCATGCATTCAAAGTCGCGGCATTCAAAGAAAAACCGTACAAAGAAATTGCGGAAAAATATATTGCATCAGGTGCATATTTCTGGAACGCTGGAATCTTCATGTGCAAGCCGTCTGCACTGTTGGCAGAAATGAAAAAACACTGCCCAGATATTCTGGATGCCTGCGAAACTGCCTATAACGCCAGCACAAAACAAGACGGAATATTGTCATTAGACGAAAAAACCTTTATCGCCTGCCCTGCCGATTCTATCGACTACGCCGTGATGGAGCGCACCGACAAAGCCGCCGTGGTCGAAGCCAATATGGGTTGGAGTGATATTGGCTCATGGTCTGCCCTTTGGGAACGTACCAAAGACGAAAGCGGCAATGCCCATAATGGCGACGTTCACACCATAGACACCAACAACAGCCTTATCCACACAGACGGCCCCTTCGTCGCTACAATCGGTATCAACAACCTCGCTGTCATTGTCCACCAAGACGCTATCCTTGTTGCCAATATGGATAAAGTACAAGACGTGAAGAAAGTCGTGGATTTTCTGAAAGCACGTGGGGATACGGCAAAACTTTAAATTCAGAGTAACACGGTACAACCCAAGTTTAGCTCTTTATCTACCGACTAGAGCATTTCTTCTTATATTGGAGTCACTTTGAGCGCTTGATTTTGCGTCCGTAAACAGGAGCTGTTCCCGACGCGGGGCCTTAGCACCGTTAGGATACAGCGACGCATTCACGGTGCAAAAGCAAGTGACTGGACTAAAATAATAATATAAATCAATGGCTTAGGCGCTGCTTGGGCGATCTTTGTTTTTTGGGCATCGTTGCGGATCTTGGCCGGGGCTAGTGCCCCGCTCTGCGAGCCGCGCCTTGACAAAAAACAAATCTCATCCCATCAAAGTGGTTCCAATATAAGAAAAAATGCTCTAGCGAACGTGGGACGCACCATTTACATCGAACGTCGCTCCTGTCGCTGATGGGCATAAATCGGAGAGCAAGAACGCCACCAGCGCACCAATCTCTTCAACTTGCGCAAAGTCGCCCAGCGGAATTTCTGCCTTGGCCGCGCGCAACACATCCGGGTCGGTCGGCGCCATTTCCGTGTTAATCCAGCCCGGTGCCAAGGCATAGGCCAACACGCCGTCCGCAGCCGCACCGCGCGCAATGGTTTTGTTCAGCGCCAGCAATGCTCCCTTAGAGGCGGCATAGGCTGGATGGTCTATCGAATCCCCGCGAATGGACGCCCGTGAACAAATATTGATAATGCGGCCTGATTTTGCTTTGCGGTAATCCACCAAGGCAGCCCGGCATAAATCCGCTGGCGCTTGCAGATTAACCGCCATGATTTTCGCCCAGCCATCAGCCCATTGGTCATCATCACCATATGGGTCTGTGACTAAATCTATACCGGCATTATTGACCAGCCCATTAAGTGGAGCATCAACCTTTTTGGCTATCTCGACTGCTTTTGCCCACAACCGCGCCCCTGCGCCCGCTTGCGATAAATCTTCGGTCAGCAGGCCGACGCACTTATCACCTATGCTTGCCGCTACGGCTTCGGCTTCGGCGTGGTTTGAATTATAGTGTAAAATGACCCGCGCCCCATATTCTGCGCATTTCTTGGCAATCGCTGCGCCTGTGCCTCGGCTTGCGCCCGTAATTAACACATTTATGTGTTTTAAATTCATTTTAAATCCCCAAAATATATGGTAAGCGCAGGCTATGAAATTGATAACCTATCTCGAATCTGTCATTAGCCGCAATGACGGCATAGTGCAAACCCAATTAGCCCGCGAAGACTTGACGCGGGTGGAAAAATTGCGCGAACTCGCGAAAACGCACGACACTTACGCCGCACTGGAAAAGGACGGGCTATATATTGGCTGGACCAAGGGTGATTTTCGCACCCATGAACTCTCAGATCCGATCAAAGCCCTCATGCGTGCGGTGTTTGACCTTGAAAAAACTGGAGATGCGGCGAAATATGATGACCACATCATGGATATTTGGGCGGCATTTCACACGTTACGCCTAAAAACTCTCGTCCACTGTTTATAGGATAGACCCTATGATTGACGCAATTAAACATAATTTACTGGTAGGAATAAAGCTACTAAGCACGATTGACGATACACAATACACGGACACATCGGTCAAACCCTATCACGCAAGTATTGGCAGCCATATGCGCCATATTTTGGATATATTCGCGTGTATATTTGAGGGTCTTGAAGATGGTCACATAGATTTCACCGCCCGCAAGCGCAACCCCTTGGCCGAGCGGAGCGCCGGGGTCGGCATAGCTTATTTCGAGCAAATATTGGAAAAACTCGAAACCCTAAAAGGCGCAGACTTCGACCAAATTATCAACGTTTCCGACGATCTAGGCCTCGGCATGGTCACAGCAAAATACACCCTCGCCGCAGCCCTGATCCAAGCCCACAGCCACGCAATGCACCATTTCGCCAGCTTGGGCTATATCGTCACAGAATTGGGCATAGACCTCCCCCACGAAGATTTCGGCTTCAATCCAACGACCCCGAGGGATGTTGCTTAGAGAAAAATTGCCTAGATCGTGATGACGTAGGCCATACTGAAAAAGGAAAAATAGCGTGCAACAATCTCAATATCTGCTGGATGTCCTGATTTTTCTTGCAGCTATGGTTATTATTGTTCCGGTTTTCCAAAGGGTAAAGCTCAGCCCGATCCTTGGCTATCTTGCGGCAGGCATGCTTATTGGCCCTTATGGATTTGAGCTTATCGGTGACACCAAAGCCGCGAAAACTTTGGCGCATTTTGGCGTTGTATTTTTGCTATTTATGATTGGTTTGGAGCTTTCGTTCAGACGTTTGAGGGCTTTGGGTAGCAGCGTGTTTGGTCTCGGCTCGTTGCAAGTTCTCATCAGCGGACTTGTCATTGGCCTGATTGCATATGTATTGGGTCTAGGTGTTTATACGGCAATTATCATTGGTGGCGGCCTTGCATTATCTTCAACAGCATTTGTGTTACAATTACTCGAAGAACGAAGCGAACGGGCAACCCGTTTTGGCCTGACGACTTTTTCAATACTGTTATTGCAAGACCTAGCTGTGGTGCCTCTCCTAATTTTTGTAACCTTAGTCGGCGCACCAGAATCGTCCCTACTTGAAGCCCTTGGCCTTGCCACGATAAAAGGGGGAGGTGCATTATTATCTGTCATTATTTTTGGACGGTTTTTGCTGCGCCCTCTGTACCGTTGGATTGCCAGTACGCGCAGCATGGAGCTTTTTGTCTCGACCACATTGTTAATGGTTCTCGGCATGGCATGGGTCATGTCAATTGCCGGTCTATCCATGGAGCTTGGTGCCCTACTCGCAGGTTTATTGCTAGCGGAAACTGAATACAAACACCAAATAAAGGCTGACATTAAACCATTTCGCGGCATTTTACTCGGCCTATTTTTTATGACGATTGGTATGTTTATTGATATTGGGTTTATCGCTAATAATGTGGGTTTGATTGCCATCATTGTTATGAGTTTGATGCTGGGTAAGTCCTTAATAATCACCCTTCTTTGCCGCGTATTTGGCACACCAATTTCCACATCAGTGCGCACAGGCCTAGCCTTGTCGCAAGGCGGAGAATTTGGCTTTGTTATTTTTGGCGCGGCTCTGACGCTAGGGTTATTGCCGCAAAATATATCGCAAATTTTAATGGCGGTTATTGCGCTGAGTATGATTTTAACGCCTGGAATGTTTTATATAGGCAAAAGATTGTCCAGCACCCTAAAAAAACGCCTGAAGTCTAGGCAGGGTGAGCAAGGCATTGATATTGAAGATATGAAGCAGCATGTCCTGATTGCAGGTTTTGGCCGGGTAGGCCAAACCGTCGCCAAAGTATTGTCAGATGCGGGCATTCCATATGTGGCGCTTGACCTTGACCAAAAGCGCGTGGAGAAATGCCGCGCTAAAGGTATGAACGTGTATTTCGGCGACGCAAACCGCATCCATGTTCTCAAAGCCGCAGGGGCGGGCCATGCCAAGGCGGCGGTTATTACCATCGACCATGTCTCCTCTGCAAATCAGGTTGTTGCGGCTCTGCGGGAAAATTATCTGGATTTACCAACTTATGTGAGAGCGCGCGACCGTCAACATATGCGCAGCCTAGTTATATCCGGTGCTAGCGCCGTTGTATCCGAAGCCGCTGAGTCTAGCCTACAACTAGGCAGTATTGTCTTACAATCCTTAAATGTGAGCGTAGATGAAATTACCAATTTGATCGAGAACTACCGCGAAGATGATTACGCAAAACTTGAGGAAATTATCAGCGGGAAATAACGCTAGAGCGTTTCCGGGGCGAATAACGGTAACCCACTAAATAAATGCCGCCTCAGAATCTACCATGGCGCAATTATCTTCTTCTGAGTTTTTGCAGTAAAGCTCGTAAAGAGTATTGATGAGGACGCGGGCGTCGTCGCTGTCTAGGGAATACAATATGGATTGGGCGACACGCCTTGTGGTAACGATTTTTTCGCGTCTGAGCATAGAGAGATGTTGCGATAGCGCGGACTGTGATAGGGGTACGCTTTCCAGCAACTCCCCCACCGACATTTCGCGCTCTGCCAATTGACAGAGAATCATTAGACGGGACTGGTTTGCCATGGACTTAAGGAGCGCACAGGCTTTACCTGCATTCGCTCCCATTTGTTCCATTCCCATATTGGCTGGCATGTCCATGGCCGAATTCCTGCTCTATCCCTAGCCGCAACCTTCAAAGCCGTCGGCCTCCATTTTAGCTTCATAAGGGGCTGCTACGTCAGAACCAAGAACCAAATCGCCTTTGACGCTATCCCAATCGTCCGGCTTCAAAATAACCATCCAGTTCGTGTAAGGGTCGTCATTGGCCATGCTCGGGTTTTCTGCTAAATCGCCATTTGTCTCGATAACTTCGCCGCCGGCCAGTGATTTCGCAGGGCCAACCCATTTGCCGCTTTCCACAGTGGCGCAAGATTTACCAGCGCGCACCTTGCGGCCAACTTTTTTGGGGGTAAATGCCACCAATTCGCCAGCCAAAGCAGTGGCGATTGTTGTCATGCCCATTTTCACCGTGCCGTCACCAATTTCGGTGAACCAAGTGTGGTTTTCCACATCATATAATAGATCATCTGGAAGATCACATCCGCGTACATTAGCCATTATTTACTCCTACAAGTGATTCAACTTCTTCTCTGTTTAACTTATTTACTTTCGAAGAGCAACAGAACTCCCCAACTTGTTCTTCTTGCATTTTGCCGCCAATAAACAACACTAAATGCTTGGCGACCATATCCATCATAGCCAAACGGGAGGCTATATCCTCGCTATCTGGCTCCATAGTGATTAAATTATAATAATAGGCTAATTCGCGGCAGGTCTCCCGGCACGCATTGAAGCTTGGGTCACCCTTACAGCCCTGTCTGTGCATGGCCAATATGCGAAAACCCTCTTTTTCCTTTTCCGTCGGCACCAAGTCTTTGGCTTTGAGCCAATGTATCAACATTTCCTCGCCGACCAGCAGATAGTCATCTGCCAGCTTCACCGGAGCTATATCCGGCTTTGGTGCCTCAATATAGGCTTCTAATTCGGCAACGCTGCGCATACTTAGATGATTCCTTTTTCTTTCATCAGGCCGCGCGAATCAGATATATTCCCGTTCAGGCCAACTTTACGCGCCGATAAGCCCATGGCCATACCGAGCAATTGGGTGAAGTAAACCACCTTAACATTGGTCTCTTTTGACAGACGTTTCAGGGCGCGAATTTGGTGCATCTCAAGGCCTGAATGACAAGTCGGACATTCCGTGGCAATCACTTCTGCGCCAGCAGCTTCTGCGGCTTCCAAAATATTTAATACAAGCTTGGTCGACATATCGCTGTCCGACAAAGTATGGGCGCCGCCGCAACATGCGGTCTTGAGAGGAAACTCAACATTTTCAGCGCCAGCAACTGCCAGAAGGTCGTCCATATAATGGGGCTTGGTCAGGCTATCCCCGCCCGCACCTTCGGCTTTTTCGGGGAAGATATTACGCGGACGTGTATACATACAACCGTAATAATTGGCGATTTTCAAGCCCTTAAGCCCGCCCTTAATTTTCTTGCGCAGTTCATCCTCGCCGTAGCCCATTTTAATCCAGTCGAGCGCATGTATGGTCTCAACACCGCCAGCCTCATAGGTTTCGTGACCTGCTTTCTCGGAAATGCGGGCTGTGACTTGTTTGGATTTATCTTTGTGCTCTAGGTCGTATTCGGCTTCTTTCAGGTTTTTATAGCAACCATTACAAGGCGCCATTACCACGTCCATTTTGTTTTTGTGCTGAGCATTTGAAAGCACCCGCGACGACAAATATGTCTGCACTTCCGGGTCTACATTTTTTACTTCCATTGCCCCGCAGCAATTCCAGTCCTTTACATCAACCAGTTCCAAACCAAGCGCTTTGCCGACCGCGCGGGTGGATTTATCATAAGGCATGGCCGAACCTTCAAGGGCGCAACCGGGGTAATAGGCGACCTTTTTGTATTTCTTTTTAAGGGCGGCTTTATCAATAATTACAGTCATAATATCCTCTACAAATTCTATTCTTGGCTCTACTCAGCAGCATCTTTGTATTCGTCAAGGCCAAGCGCCTTCTTCTGTGCGGCATGTTCTTCGGCGACATACTCATTAATCGCATCACGAGCTTTCGACCAGTCTTTGGTCTTGGGATGGAACACGGTCGCCCAGCCCATTTTCATCAGTTGGATAACCGGCAGGCCTTTGATCATGTTTTTGACCATTTGCACAATCCAGTCTTGCATAAGCGGTTGCCCTGATTCCTTCAAAAAGTCTTTCAACACTTCCCCATCTTCAATCTTGCCGTATTTGATGACTTGGTCAGAGAACACTTCATCAAATATCGTAGAATTTGACGGTTTAGTGTGACCTTTAAGCTCTAACCAGTGCGCCGTTGCTTTCATGACGCCCTCAGGCACCACATCGCGCGGACAAATTGTTGTACATTTATTGCACGACACACATTGCCAGATAATATCTTTATCGCGCAAAAGTTCGTCTTCCATGCCCATGCGGATTAAATATATCCAATAACGCGGATTAAAATCCGGGTTTTCAGCATTGACCGTACACGAATTGGTACACGACCCACATTGCCAACAGCGGTGGATAAGTTCTCCGCCCGGCAGGGCGCTGATCTCATCTTCCAACGCCTCATTATAATCGGTTACAACCCGTGTCCGGATAAAAGTCGACCAATCACCAGATACGTCTACCCCGTCGATAACCAGGTTATCATGGGTGATCAGATTTTCCGGTCTAATCAGGCTTTTTTCGTGAATAGCCATGTGTTTACTCCAGTCTTTACGTATTTTCGGTCAGACGCAAAACGTCCGCGATTGAGTTTTTCTTTTGGGCGCGCCCATCAATAATAGACGGCGCAATATCGAGGTTGGTTTTGGCGGATACCCCGTCGAGGCCAAGTAGGCGGCGGGTAAATACAATGGGTTCTTCTTTGGACGAGAAGTCTGCCTTTAGATACAACCCGCCCTGTGCTGCAATATAATTGGCATAGCTTTGGGCGCAGAGAAGATCAACATAGTAGAGAACATCTGAGTAGATACCATTTTCAGTGAGGTAGCCAGAAAGCTCTTCGCGCAGTTTCAGGAAAACCTCATAAGTGTCGTCCACATGTAAGGTTTCCGCATCCACATCGCCGTACCATATTTCGCGGATAACGCCGGAATTGGTTTTGCGGTCCCAGACCCATCTGTGCATGAGCGGATGTAATTCCGGATCCGTATTGTGCAGAATTTCTGTGGCTAAATCTTTGACCCAGCGGTGTTTTTTATCTTGTGGGAATTTAGCTTGAAACGCCCGTATACGCGCATCGATATCGCCTTCCCCGAACAGACCTTTTATGGCCACAATCAGAACCAAATATTTCTCGCCCTCAAGATTATCCCCGATGCGCCGTCGCACTGTCGGCATGAACATGCATAATTTAGCGAATTGCTCTGGCGTCAGCCCCTCGCCCGCATTTTTAAATGCGTCTTGGAACAAGGAAATCTTAAACTTAAGCGCCTCCACATAACGCTCAACTCCGCCGTCGTCTTCACAAGCCGTCAGCAGGTTTTGCAAAGTTGAGGCAAGTGTTGGGCCGTCTATCTCAAGCGCAACGGCAGGCGGTACAGCTTGGGCAACCGCCTCGTCCTTTGCTTTAAATCTTGAGAAAAACGACGCCATAGGGTTACTCTTTCCTACTCGGCTGCGACTTTTGCAGTCATGGAGGCCAGCGCTGACATAGCGGCGGCTGAACCTTGAGCGATACTATCGTCGATAGTTTCAGGTCCTGTAGCCGCACCCGCAACAAACACGCCGTCGCGGCTGGTTGCGCCAGCAGTGCCGTACATGTTTTGTTGGTCGAGGAAGCCCCAATGATGCAAATCCACGCCAAATATTGATGAAATCAACATATTATCCACATTCGGATCCATACCAATGGCATGGACAACCATGTCGAACGGAATAGTGATGGGACGTTTGACCAATGTATCTTCACCCTTGACGATGACTTTGTCGCCGTCCGAGGTTACTTCGGCAATACGGGCTTTGATGTATTTAACCTTGAACTCTTCTTGAGATTTCCAGTACATTTCTTCGTACAGGCCGAATGTACGAATATCCATATAATAGATATAAACGTGGCAATCGGGCAATTCTTCGCGGATTTCCATACCCATTTTCGCGGATACAGAGCAACAAATTTTAGAACACCATTCCCGACCAATTTGGCGGTCACGCGAGCCAACGCACAGCAGAATAGCCACACGTTTTGGCTTCTCGCCGTTGGACGGGCGACGTACACCCTGCCCGCTAGAAATCATTTGTTCGACCTGGGTCGTGGTCACAACATCCGGGAAAGAACCAAAGCCCCATTCAGGCTTGTTGATACTGTCAAAATGAGTGAAACCCGTACACAAAATCGTCGAACCAGCGGCAACTTTTTTACCGTCGGAAAGCTCCGCCTTGAAATTACCGGGTTTGCCTGAAAATTCTTTGACGCTAACGCCTGTATGAACTTTAATCAGCTTGTTTTTGACAACCCGGTCAACCATAGAACCAATCGCGTCTTTCGCCCATTCGCCGCTCGGGACCAGCTTGGAATAGCCGCACAGAATTGGTGCGCCGCCCAGTGTATCTTCTTTTTCAACCAGCACAACTTTTTGGCCAACAGAAGCCAGTGAATGTGCTGCGGATAGGCCAGCCGGCCCACCGCCGACGACTAGAATTGGTTTGTTCATTTTATCATTCCCAGTTTTTTACGTTCTTCTACATTAATATACCCAGGCCCACCTGTAATACGGCGGCGCGGATCGTATAAATTCTCCGGATTTCCGGCTTCGACTTGTTTGAGGTATTCTTCAAAATTGGCTTTGCCAGCTTCCCAGTCAATACCCATTTTCTCAAATAGATTTTCAAACGGCGAAGCATGCCAATGTGACTGCACAATCTTGAAAGGGTCAGCCCCGCAAGCAAGCGCGGCGAATTGAATGTCGGAAATAACCGGCAATTCATAGTTTTTACCCTCATTAGCTTCGTCGGCCTTGGCAATCCACTGGTTCTTGTCCAGCGTGGTGATACAGCCCGTATCATGGCCAATCATAACATCGGATTTGGCCTCGTTAATGGCAATTTTAATCTTGCGATCAATAGCAAATGAGCGGGTAAATTCGCGCTCTGAGATAATGTGCCGAAATCCAAAACCACAGCAATCATACCAAGTTGAATAATCAATAACTTGCGTACCCAAAGACTGCATAATACCGGTCGAGACAGCAACCCTATTACCGTCAAGAACATCATCATCATAGATAACATCTTGCGGTATCATTTTATAAACATGGCAAGCGGGGTGGATTGTAGCGCGAATATTCGACACATCATAGGTCTGACGGTTAGCAATATCGCCGCGCATCACATGCACCCATTCGGAATAGTGCACAACTTCCTCTGGAATCAACAACTTGCCGTCAACCAAGCGGTCTAACTTGCCGAGAATCTTCTTAACTTTGTCGCGCAGCTCTGCGGACAGAAGGAGATACTCGCGCACTTCTTTGTAATTGCCGAACGACGTCCCGCAATGCACCAGCGGATAATAATACCCCTCCGGTAGTCCCTCAGCTTTGGCAGAGACATAAGCCTGATGGAAATTGCGCAAAAACACCGCTGCCAAGCTCTCGATATTACCAATACCGGAACCATGATAATTCCACGCCGTACAAGAAGTTTGGTCCGTTTCGTCGAGATACTCCAAATTCATCTCGTTCATCATCCAGAGCAAGGACGTAGGATAGCCTGGAATATTTCCGCACTGGCCGCAGGATTTATGGTGCCACAAACGATTTGTCGGAATTTTTTTGTCCCAGCCATAGAGCGTCTTGGCTATGCGCGGATCATTATGCTCGCCGACACGATGGACTTTAATCTCGCCCTCTTTCTCAAGCTGCCACATCACGTCACGAATATCATGCACCCGGTCTTTGTTAGTCAGCATGGAGCGCTTATCTATTTTTGCCTCAACCCAGCTTGTGGCCGTCATTGCATCGGCGGCACTTAGATTACTATCGCGCCATTCCGAACCATGTCCGGTGAAGCGTTCTTCACCATTATTTCCGTTTTTACCAGCCATAGCTTAATCCTCATCTTGCTCGTCTAGGAAATCATCCCAGTCGTCACGTTTTTCGTCCATTAGATCGACAATCACATCGAACAAATTCTCATCCACAGTTTCCAATTGATCCAAAACCCCAGTTTCTTCCCAAATCGTATAAAGCTCCACCGATGTTTTGAGATTGGTTTCCCAAGCGGTTTTAATCGTGTTCAATGTCGGCACAGGAATAGCAGCGCGCAAAACCTTCAAGGGCGCGTCAACCTTACAGATATTCGGCCCCCAGTCTGGGAACGCATCATTAGAGATCATATCAGGCGATAGCTGATTACCCGTGGAAATAAGCTTGAGCATCACCCGTGAAAATGGACGAAGCACTGATTTAGCAGATTCCATACCGTGCTTAATCGCAGCTTCGCGCATGAGCATCACCAAACCACCGGGAGAATTACCAAATGGGCAACGAGCAGCACAGGTATAACACTGGGCACATGACCAAATTTTTTCTTGCATAGCATCATGGATACCTTCAAGATTTTCCGTCCACAGTAATTGCACAATTTCGCGCGGGCTAAAATCGTAATAATGCGCCGCCGGGCAGGTTGCGGTACAAATCCCACAATTGAGGCAACCATTTAATTCGTGGTCAAACCTGATGTCCGATTGAATGTCCTGGAAGATTTCTTCCATGAATTCGCGCGAAACTTCCTCGGTGCCCTCAAGCGGATCGCCTATATGTTTTTGTACGCGGGTGGTGTCGGCATGATGTCCCATAAAATCTCCCTAAATGGACGTCTCCTGAGTATTAATCCTGACTTGCGGCTTAGTAAGTCATGACCTTGGTATCTTCCTCTTCCATAATCTCTTCAATCAGATAAGCACCACCGACAATGCCGGAACATTCAGGAATAAGGTCTTCTTTGGTCATATCGAACAGGTCAAGATTAGGGGAGCAACACAAGAATTTAACCCCGGCTTCGTGGGCGTCTTGGATAAAGGAATATACGCTTTTGGTAGACCCCTCTTTGACGAACAATTTCTCGGCAAAGCCTTTTTTCATCAAAATGCCGGACGTGGCCGTACAGATCACTTCAACTTCATAATCCATAGCCGCCGCAACAGTGGCCTGAAAAAACGGCGCACCCAATTCTTCAGTGTTTTTCGGATCGGTATTCGCCATAACAATAATGAGTTTTTCAGCCATGATAGTGTTCCTTTATTAGGGCGGCGTATGAATAGCCGCTGTTCAGTGATTCCCCGCGCACATTTACTGAGCGCATTCATTTCTGACACTATATTAGCAAACCCTAATAAACGCAACACTTTTGTCGCGCAAGCACACGGCAAATTCCTACCGCCAAAGCCGCAATCATCGCAACAAAAATGCGCACCGTGTCACGGCGCGCATTTTGTTATGCTCCGGGCAAGCTATAAGCAACCGATACATCAGGACCGAGCGGAATACCAAGAATCACCCAAACCACCATCAAGACGATACCAGAGATGAGCATCCAGACTGAATATGGAATCATCAATGCGGTGAGGCTCCCCAACCCAAAACCTTTTTGCCAACGTTTGGCAAATATCAGGATAAGCGGGAAATACACCATGAGCGGCGTAATGATATTGGTGGCACTGTCCCCGACGCGGTAGGCAGCGGTGGAAGCCTCCGGACTAAAGCCGAGCAACATCAACATCGGCACCAATATCGGCGCTAGCAAAGCCCACTTGGCACTGGCGGAGCCGATAAATAAATTGAGCAAGGCGGAGAAGATAATAATCATACCTATAACAATCGGCAGTGGCAGACCGGTAGACTGAATAGCATCCGCCCCATGTACTGCCGAAATTAGCCCCAGATTGGACCAACCAAACATGGCAACAAAATGCGCCGCCGCGAAGGACAAGACTAGGTAATAGCCCATATCTTTCATAGCCCCTGTCATCATATCAACCAGATCTTGCTTATTTTTAATCGTCCCAGCAGCCTTGCCGTAAATCCAGCCGCAGGCTAAAAACAACACCATAAAGCCGCCAACTAGCGAGGTATAAAACGGGGTCAAGGTTTTTTGCACGGAACAGGTCCCGGCCTCTATCGTGCCGGGCGCGCAGGCCTCTTCATTTATCAAGGCAGTGCCAGGGCCAAAGGTCATCAGCAACCACAAACCAACGACACCCAAAGCCGCAAGACCGGCCAGTTTCAAGCCCTTTTTCTCACCAACGGAAAGTTCGTCGTCTTTATCCTCAAACTGCGCGGCCAACTCCCCATCTCCCGGAGACCACTTGCCGAGCCGAGGCTCGATAATTTTGTCGGTAACAAACCAGATAAGCGGCAAATACAACAAAGTCATAGCGGCAATGAAATACCAATTGCCCGCAATATTCATAACCCAGCTTGGGTCTAGCCCACTAATATCCACGGCCTCTTCGGTAATCCCGAACAAAAGCGCATCCAACTGTCCGGGTAATAGATTGGCAGAAAACCCGCCAGATACGCCCGCAAAGGCCGCCGCAATCCCTGCTAATGGATGGCGTCCGGCTGCGGCAAATAATATGCCCGCTAGCGGGATTAAAACAACATAACCAGCGTCCGCCGCATGATTGCCGAGCATGGCAACGAGTGCAACAACAGGCGTCAACAAAAACACAGGCGTTGAACGCACGGCGGCGCGCATACCAGCGGCAAAAAAGCCCGAGCGTTCAGCTACACCCGCACCCAACATCACCACAAGCACATAGCCAAGCGGATGAAAGTGGGTAAAGGTCTTGGGCATTTGCACCCAAAGCTTTTGGACGTTTTCCGCCGATAACAGGTTCATAGATTTTATAATGAGCGGGGTACCGTCCGCGTTTTTCTGAACCGGATGTTCCGCAGACACGCCAAAAAGTGCCAACAACACGGACGCTACCATCAAAATACCAATGAGATAGAAAAAGATAAACACCGGATCGGGCAAGCGATTGCCCGTCCGTTCAATCCAGCCCAATATACCCTTTTGCGTGGTTTCAGTTATGACTTCAGACATTCTTGCATTCCCCTTGCTATTAACTTTCTACGCAACATGCCGACCTCGTATTACTCTGTCAATCCATATCGGACTTATCCGGTGCCAAGATGAGGCTCTGGATTAGGCAATACCCGTGAATGTGTTGTCTTTTCTCTTAGCTTGCTTCATCAGACCAGTGATTTGGATGATACCCGTCATCATGGGGACGAGAGCATCTTCGATCTCGACTTTTCTGCGTCCCATTTCCGCCAACATCGCGCCTGCATTGTCTGGCGCTTCTTCGAACTCCATCACCAGGTCTTCGGCCATGCCGCGTTTGAAACCAGGATGTCCGATAAAGCCCAAAACATTATCCCCGATTTGAAAAGCCGCAGGCCGCCCCTGCCCGTCTTCGGCTAATATCTTGGCGTAATCAGGCGGTACAGGATAATCACGCATATAGACCGGGTTTGGATATTCTTCGGGCATAAATCCGTTGAGAGCATTCTCATCGACACGCCGGGCATTGTCGCAAGTGAAAACAAGTGGAGATTTTTGCACACTTCCGTCCGTAGCCAGACACAATATTTGCGCGCCGAGGCCAATGGCGAGTATGGGTAAGCCTTGCATGAAACAAGCGCGGGTGAATTTCACCTCTTCGGCCAAGCTGGGCGCATCGCGGGTGCCCGCTGCGCCCCAAGGCCCACCGCCAAGTAGTACCAATCCGTCTCCAACCTCAGAAAACGGCGGCACTTTACCGCTCTCGGTAAACGGGCGGTAATAGCGAAAGCCAATATTACGACCCTCGAAATGGTCTTCAATGAGGCCAAGATAATCGGCGGAGGTATGCTGAAATACGGTTAGAATTTTCATGGTTTCTTCACCTTATCAATTAGACCACAACTACTTACCCCCTCACCACGCTGTCGCACACCTCTCCCTATGGGAGAGGTTAAGTTTGCCTCATCCATAAATATTTTTTTCAAAAACACAGCAAGACGAGACAACGTCTCCTCTCCCATGGGGAGAGGAACAAGGTGAGGGGGTAAGGTGTCAACTATTTCACAGTTTTTGAACAAACCCATCACTTAACCGCGCCCAAAACAGCATCTGCAAATTCAGATGGCTGCAAACTCACCATACCAATATCCGCCTGCTTGAAAAATTTTATCACTTCATCCTTAATACCAGCCAAGGCCTTGCCGCGCAAATGTGCCTCCAAATCCATGATTGTGCGCGGCGGTGTAACAAATACATCACCTGTGAAAATCACTTCGCGGACACGGTCATTTTTGACGCCCTCTAGCCGCACATAGGCGGTGAGATTGCCCTTGGCATTTGTACCCTTAAGCACATCTTTAATCCGCCCCGGCTCATTTATCTCAGCAACAAATGCATCTGTGCCAATTTCTTCGTCATATATATCTTTGGCCATTTCCTCGACTGCGGCATCCGGCGGGGCAAACTCAAATTCAAAATCTAGATGTTCCGCAAAACCAACCAGCAATGCATTCTGTACTTCATCCTTGCTTGGCACCCGCCCCATGAGAGCTTTGAGGCATGTCACCCGCTGCGCCGCACTTTGTAGCTCGCGCTTATTCAGTTTATGGACAGGCACATTCAACACCGCCATCATAGCCGCCGGGTCGAGGTCTATCAAAACCGTGCCTTGGAACATCAATGTGCCCCCATCAAAAAAACCGCCCGTACCGGAGATTTTCTGGCCGCCAACTTCTATATCATTACGCGGCCTAAACTGCGCATCTATCCCAAGTGTCGAAAGCCCTAGTGCCGCTGCCGTGCATATTTTTTTCGTGATGTCCGTGAGGTCCCCGCCAACAGTTTTGCGATCACATATGAGCGCCCAACCAAGCTGGCCTTCGTCAAAATAAATCGCTCCCCCACCCGTCACCCTGCGCACGGTTTGCACCCCTCTTTTGACGCACGCATCTAGTTTGAGTTCTTGGGACAAATCCTGATGCCGCCCCACCAGCGCACAAGGTTTGAAGTGGATAAATTTAAAGCTATCTCCAATCACACCGTCCACATGGGCGTCTATCATAGCCTGATCATGGGCAATATTTTCCCGCCCAGTGCGTAGCCCGGTATCAATAACGCGAATAATTTTAGTCATTACAACTCGTCAAACTCTTCGCCCGGTTCATAGCTTTCACCTGGTTTTTCCATACCTAATTGCCCACGAATTTTACGCATATGGGCGCCTTCAGGCTTGAACGGGTAGCTTGCAATATCCGAGACAGGGCTATCGCCATAAGGGCGGTCACAGGCGGAAATATCTTCGGCAAATTTCCCAGGGCAACCAGATGTCCTAAAGGCAAGGCCAGTATCAATAAGCATATCCAACTCGGCCTTTGGCATGCCGAAATCTTTGACACGACCCAATTCGTCGAATTTCATTTGCTCAACCCGCACGCCTGCATAATCCATCAAATAACGACCAAGCTGTACACGGCGCCATTGGTCGCGCGGAGTGGCTGGTAAATGATCCATAAGCGAACCCTGTTCCGGGAAGAAACAGAACATATGGCTATGGCCGCCCATATCGACGATCTTTTGTACAAGGCTGAGGGCTTCGTATTCAGTTTCACCCATGCCGATAATGATATGCGCGCCAAATTTTTCCTTGCCGTAAATATCGCGGGCTTCTTCAAGCGTCTGCCAGTATTTTTTCCAAGTGTGGGGTGATTGCACACCTTTGCCGCGCGTGCGATCAAAAATCTCTGGCGTGGCCGCGTCCATAGACACGGTAAAAATATCCGTGCCCATATCTTTTAGCTTAACCAAATCATCGCGCACCATTGTAGTCGGGTTGGATAAGATCGAGATCATCACATCATCCGGGCTAACATGATCTGTCCAGGTTTTCAGAACTGTGAATGTGTCTTCGTCTGATCTTGGATGGGTAATCATGGAAATACACATACGGTGGAACGGTGTATCCCCATCCTCTTTGATCTGCTTGGCGACAATCTCTGCTACCTGCGTCATAGGCACGGCAGGCCAGTCGACGCGGATGAAATTCCGGTCTGCATAATCCCGATCCGCTTCGCGGTGACGAGCGAGACCGCAATAAGCACAATTAGCGCGGCACCCTTCTGGGTATGTCAAAAGCAAATTCAAACAACGCGTACACGAACAATTATACATAGAGCCCGGCATCAGGCCGAGGGTTAGCGCGGCAGCGGTTGAAAGCTGCACATATTCCGGCGAGGTCATATTCGGGGTTTGGATATTATTATTGGGCAAGTAGACGCCAGTGGGTGCGACAGCATTGGATTTCACCCGCCCGCCATTGCGCAACTCTTTTGACGGCTTAACTGGCGCACGCGGCTGCATAATTTCGGGCGTATTTATATCCATGCCCATAGGATTTTTGTCCGTCTGTACACCTTCAGTTTTTACACAACTCATTTTTCTCTCCATTTTATTTGATTTCGCTCACGGTAGTGCGCAAGGGCGCACACCTGCGCGGGCACGGCGCATAAGCGCCGACGGGCGGTCGCCCTTGCCTCGCTTCGCTCGGTACTATTTTTCATTCTAACTTCCTTTAAGCGGCGTCTTTACGCCAGTAATCTTCATATGCTATCCAGCCACCCCGCAGCGCGGCCTTACTCAGGGCACGCTCTGGCGCACCTTGTTCTATTAACTGTTTACGCCTCAGCACGGCTCTGGCCAGTGATGCGCCAAACAAGTCTTCCAAGTCTTCGGCGTAAATGTCAATGGCATCCGCTTCGCCTGCCAAATACCCTACCAAGGCCTCACCCGCCAAGCGTCCTGACATGACCGCCGCCGCAATCCCGGCACCCGTAATCGGATTGGTCAAACCAGCTGCATCGCCCGCCAAAAGCACAAGACTATCCCCCAAGCGACCATCGGCTTTTAACATGCCGCCAACCGGAATAACCCCGCCTGTATAACCGATAATCTCACTGCCCACCTGCCCCGTCGCCGCTATGCGAGCGTGCAGACTTTCAAGGGCGGGCTTCAATAGATGCTTTTGGTTCGGAAATACCCCAATGCCAATATTGGCTATATCGCCCTTGGGGAACATCCAGCCATAACCGCCTGGAAAATCATTGGACAAATATATGTCCGTCGCCACATGGGGCGTGTTCAAAGTCGTACTGAGCTGGCGGGTTTCCAATATATCCGTATTCACACTGCCAATGGCCTTGCCTATGAGCGAATGCGGACCGTCTGCGCCGATAATGACTTTCGCTTGCACCACCTGCCCGTCGGAAAATGTCATCACCCCGTCTTCGCTCACGGATTTCAGCTTGACCCCGAATGTACATTGTGCCCCCGCCGCGATGGCCTTATCCACCAAAGCCGCGTCAAAGGCACGGCGGTCTATCATATGGCCAGAGAAATTTTTGGTTAGATCAGGCGTGTCGCTCTCTACGAATGTAATCATTTCGTGAATGCGCTGCACACTGTTCTCGCTCATGACCAATTCGCCAGCGTCCAGCATGGCGGGCACAAATTCGGCGCACTGCACAGGATGTCCAGCCACGGCTTTTTTCTCAAACGCACATACGTTTAGCCCGGCCCGCGCTGCTATAATAGCTGCGCTCGCCCCGGCTGGCCCAAGGCCGATTATGCCAACATCAATCTTCAATTTATGCCGCACATGTGGCGCTTGCGGTAGCCGCTTTGTCAGCACCGAGCTTAATAGAGCAACACGAATGTTCTTGCGAATGGCTGCGGCCAATCATTTTACATGTGGCCAGCGCCCCTTCCGCCGGGAATGCAATCCCGTCAAGTCCGGCCATAACCGCATAAGCATCCGTAATCCGCTTGTGCATACCAGGCGGCCTTGCACAGCCAAGCAGTACGCTTTTATCGCCCATACGTTTACGCGATTCGAGGAAAATATGCCCGACATCGCGCGTTGTTGGCACGGTAAAAGTGCCCGGCTTTGCATAAAACGGCATAATGACCACAAGCACCAAGGCCTGCACATCATAACGCGCTACAATATCCAAAGCCCGTTCTTCGCCCAGCAATTTACCGTAATGTAGGCCAATCACCACATGGGGGCTTATTTCCATTTTGGTTGAACACAGTGCCGCCAGCGTCGCTTCAAAATCCTCCACGGGACGATCGAGCTTGTAGACTTGCTTAATGGTTTCATCTGAACCAATCACGTCCATCATAGCCGTATCAACACCAGCGCTTTCCATACGCTTAGCCGCCGCTTCGTCGGTCAGCGCCGTATGAATGGCAATTTTCAAATGGGGAAAATCCCGCTTCAATCCCTCGACCACGGGCAAATAGCGGTCGTAATTTATCACATTTTGCTTATTAGAGCCACCAGACAACAAAAACCCTTGCAAGCCCTGTAACAAAATTAAATCCCGAACCTTGCGATCCAGCATTTCTGGCTTGGTCGCGGGAATCATAGGCTCCAATATTTTTTTCTGGCAATGATCGCAATTGAGCGCACAGCCGCCCGCCGTAATAGAGAAGGCCGGGAATGAATTTTTACCGCAACCCGAAAGCTCGGATGTTTCATATTCTTTAAATGTTGGGGTCGAAAAACGAATATCGCGGTTCAATATATTAGGCGCATTCTTGCCCATAGCCGCAATTAAATCCGCATCAAATTCTGCATCTTCCAGCGGTTCAATCTGGCTTAAACCATCAATCCAGTTCGCATTCTTACCCATGGACGACCCCTTATATTAGCATTACCTAATACAAGTATGGCACCACAGGCGAGTTTGCGCAAACGGTTTTTGGAATATTGCCATAACATTACACTGTCAGACCTTTACGCGGCAGAAATACGCGGCTAGTGTTCGCAAAATTTTTGGAGATAATTATGCGCTTGATGAATATTGCTAGCCCCCTCACAGCTTCTCTCGTCACGGGTTCTTTTGTTTTGGTTCTTGGCTTGACGGCCTGCGGGAATGAAACGAAAACACCCAAGCCTGTAAAAGCCCAAGCTACGGCGAATAAAATCGTCAAAAACGATAAGTTCACCTATGCCAATTACGACAAAGTGCGCATGACCCATTTGTCGCTTAATCTGGATGTTAATTTTGACGAGAAAGTATTGGACGGCACAGCCACGATTGATTTCAAGGTCATCGACCCAACAGCCTTTACCTTGCAGCTTGATACCAAAGACCTAACCATTCGTTCTGTCCAAGGCATGAGCGCGGACGGACAGTGGTCGGCGTTGAGCTATAATCTCAATGATGAAGACGAACTTCTCGGCACCATGCTGGCGATACCGTTCTCCAAGGGCATGAACAAAGTCCGCATTGATTACCGAACCAGCCCGACCGCAGAGGGCCTGCAATGGCTCTCCCCGGCGCAAACTGCGGGCAAGAAGCATCCCTATTTATTTTCCCAAGCCCAAGCCCTCAATGCCCGCACTATGACCCCGGTTCAAGATACGCCCGCAGTCCGCATCACTTATGATGCCACATTACGCGTCCCGGACGGCTTACTGCCCTTGATGAGCGCCGAGCAAGGCGAAAAAGACGAGAACGGCGAATACCACTTTAAAATGCCGCAACCTATTCCGTCCTATTTGCTGGCCATCGCGGTTGGCGACATAAAATTCAAAGCCATTAATGATACAATTGGGGTTTATGCAGAACAATATATCCTCGATGCCGCCGCTGAAGAATTTTCCGAAACGCCGCTCATGGAAGAGGCCAATACCAAGCTTTATGGGCCTTATAGATGGGGGCGTTACGACCTTATCGTGCTGCCGCCAAGCTTCCCGTTCGGCGGTATGGAGAACCCGCGCCTGTCCTTTATGACCCCGACACTTATCGCGGGCGATAAAAGCCTGACCAATGTTGTCGCCCACGAACTGGCGCATTCTTGGTCTGGTAATCTGGTGACAAATTCAAGCTGGCGCGACGCCTGGCTCAACGAGGGCGTCACATCCTATGTTGAAAACCGGGTTATGGAAGACCTGTACGGCGAAGAACGCGCCGTGATGGAACAATATTTGGCGCTTGAAGACCTAAAACGTGATCTCGCCAATGCAAAACGGCCAGAACTGACACACCTGAAATTACCGGTAGATATGGACAGTCCCGACGATGCCTTTACCCAGGTCACCTATGTCAAAGGACAGTTTTTCCTGATATTCTTGGAAGAGCGTTTTGGACGAGCTGCATTTGATCCCTTTCTTAAAAAATATTTCAACCATTTTGCCTTCCAAAGCATCACCACCGAGGATTTTATCAAATATCTCCACGATGAACTGCATGTGAAAAACCCTGATGCACTGACGAGAGAAGAACTTGACGCATGGATTTATGGCCCCGGTATCCCCGATACTGCCAAAGACCCAAAGTCCAGTGCTTTCGCCAAAGTCGATGCAGCCCGCACGGCATGGCTAGGCGGTGGGTCTGCCGGTGATACATCCGCATGGTCTACCCATGAATGGCTACATTTCCTCAATAATATGCCGGAGAGTTTGACGCTGGCTCAACTCAAAAAACTCGACGATGATTTCAAACTTAACGGTCACCAAAATGCCGAAATCGCCTTTGCTTGGTATATGCAAGCCATTAAGGGCAATTACAGCAATGTGGATGCAGAGCTGGAAAAATTCCTGATGAACGTCGGGCGTGGTAAATTTATCTACCGTCTTTACGGCGCACTCGCGAGCCTTAATGATGAAGCGCGCGAATGGGCCAAAGGCGTCTACGCCAAAGCCCGCCCCGGCTACCACCCGATAGCCCAACGCAGGATAGATGCGATATTTGCCAAATATAACGAATAGGCAGGAACGGAAATTGAAAATAGTTCTTGGTAATTATAAGGTAGATTAGCGCCTTGATATATCCGTATATATCCGTTGGCAGTTGAACAAAATTCACCTTAGCCCCAACAACACCTTAACTTGAAGTAGCTCATATTCAAAATTACCCTTGCAATAAGGAGGCGTCCATAGATGACAGTGGCGGTTCTGGTGTTGTTGGGCTTATGTCTCCTATGGCTTCGCCGGGGTCGTAGGGCTTCGGAGCGGTTATTGGGAGCGCCTCTTCGCACCCCGGGAGTACTTCTTCGCTGTGCTCAGGGCGCGCTCACCATAAATATTTGATCCAGCGAATCAAATATAGCACAAGAGGCATTCCCTACGGTCACGCAGAAGAATGCCGACGCGAAGCGGCGACCGTTTTTGGTGAGGTGGGTGCGGAGTATGTGCGGGAATGCGGGGTTTAGGAAGCAATAATCAATAGTTTCGGTTCACCAAAGGTGTTCCCGTTGGTCACTGTCACCCGCTTGTTAATGGCGCAAATGCTAACGAAAATCATTATAGCCCATTTAGATGCTCAAGCGGAGGCGTCCATACCATTATCGTAACTTAATAGCGGCAAGCATGCGATTACTGTCTTTTTTGGGATTTCTTTGATTCCCGCATAAGAACATGTAAATTCTTGTTTATTTTGCGCATTCTAGCCCAATCTGAATCTGGACCATAAAGCATGCTGGGATCGGCTAAAATATCAGCGATAATCCTGTCCCTTTGCTTTTCAAGCGCAGTCGTGTCCATTTCCAAAAATGTATGCAATACATGGATAATCGCATCCAACAGCCGCACCAAAGCCCTTTTATGCCTGTCCGGACTATCATTTTCCTTGTCATAATAGGGCAGGAACAGTGTATATTCCACATCCTTTTCTTTGCGAAATACCGTCGGCCCCCAAATTTCTGTCTGTTCAAAATGTTGCTCGTGCAAGGGACGCCGCTTGAATCGGCGTTTGGCGCTCATTCTAAACATGATTTCAAAATCTGCGCCATATTGCTGAATAAAGAAAGGCGACGGTTTAACCAGCGAAGTCAGTTCTTCACTTATTCTATGTTGAAAGTCAGTGGAGACCCGTAATGGGTGTTATTTTCTATATAAATTTGTCCGACATGTATTTTCATGGGTTCCTCAAATGCGGGGGTATATAACTCATAATATTACCGGGCAGGATTTGTCCAGTGTCAAAATAGTTTAAATCCAGTTTGAATGTCTCGGTATTAATGGCCGTGCGCGATGTTGTCCTGCCCAAGCTTTCTTGCAAAGGGCGAACATTTGCTTCACCATATATTTGTTCCAGTCCGGTGACAGTAACCGAATTAAATAAAAAAACGAATTACGGTGAATTACCCGTACCAAAACATACCAAAATTAAAAATAAAAGGGAATCCCTAACTTATGCAGAGGTCTCATTAACTCATAAACTGCATTTATTTTAACTGTCGCTAAAATGTCTACGAATAAACGCAGTATATGGCACTTAACAATACAAGGATGAGTAATAATATTCTATTATTTCATACACTTAACTTTTCCATACACTTAACATATATCAACAATGGTTTGTTATGGTTTTACTCACTGATTTTCTGGTTTAATCCCGACAAACCGTCCTGCGCAATAGCCTTGGAGATATTTGGCTTGGGCGCCTAAATCGCCTTGTAGTTTGTCCAATTGCACAAGCCTATCAATGATAATCGTCTTATCCGGGCCGTGAATACCGACGATTAATATCGGGATATTGGCACCGTGGGCTATGCGGAGAAAACCGGTTTTCCATTTATCTATTTTAGAGCGCGTGCCTTCTGGTGACATGCCGAGCCAGACATTTCCCTCTGTGTTAATCCAGTCTATTGTTTGTTCCAGAATGTCGGTTTTCTCGGATCTATAAACTGGAACACCACCCGTCCATTTTAGCAGGCTACGAAACGGCCATTTGTTGATTTCGCTTTTCATGAGGTAGCGCACCCGCAGCCCCATATAAAACTTGGCGGCCATGGCAATGATATAGTCCCAATTCGAGGTATGGGGCGCGACGATGACCATGAGTTTTCTCTCGTCCGGTAGCGTTCCGACTATTGACCAACCAAAGAGCTTGAGAAGCGCCCAGCCGACGGCGTGGCTAATCAGGCCGCCTTGACGGGGCATGGTCTTTGATTGGATGTCTTTACGTTTCATTGCGCCATTATTGGAAAGAACCGCATAATTTCAAGTATGAATTACAAGCTAATGAACAAACCCGCGCCGACGGCATTGGGGAGAAGAGCCATAATCTCTTGTTCGCCGCTGTCCGGCGGCATGTCTATGATGGCCGCATTGACGGCGGCGGCGAGGTTTTCGCCTTTGTCGAGAGCGGCCAAGAAGCTATGCTCTGCTGGCTCCAACGCTCGGTAATTGACCATATTTTCATAGCGCCAGACAAGCACATATTGCTTTTGTTTCTCTAGCTCTGTCCCCGCTTCTACGGCTTGCTCATCGCGGATATTAGACCAAATATCAAACACTGGCCATTTTAGGGCAAGAAGCGCAACACCGGGGGCCAGAGTCAGTTTCACCTGTTCAAGGTTTGTCCCTTGCTCTGCCAATTTGGCCAAGTCCTCGATTGCTAGCAGTTCTGCATCCGCCGCTAAATGCGCCAATGTCCATGCGCGGTCTAGGTGGCAAATATCGCTAAGATAGGGCAAGCGGTGGTCTATTTTATATTTGTCGACAATTCTAACGAAATCCGCGCCGTAATTATTCAGTGACCTTTGCCGCGCCGGATATTTTTCAATATAGGCATGGACGAGCTTTAGGAAGAAGTCCTCGCCGACAATATTCAGAACCGACATATAATTGGCCGCCAGCACATCATACAGCGCCGAGACCGAATTATTGCGGTAAACACTGACAAATTCCGCGTCAAAGCCTGCGGTTTTATCTCGCGCTAGCGCCTGCGGATCACTACCGTCGACCACTTTGGCCATAGCTTGCATATACTCTTTCATGTAGTGGCCCTTTGCCGTGCGGGTTTCAAGCCCAGCGCCCGGCTAGCACGGGCATGTTCGCCCAACATAACATCAAATTCCGGAATATTACCGTCCCGTTCCAATAATATTGGCCGAGGCCCTAAATGGTCTATAGCCACATCCAGCAAGTCCCAAACACTATCGTCTACCGGAGCGGAATGGGTATCTATCAGCAAATCATTGCCGCGAATAAGGTCAGCCTCAAAACCAGCAATATGTATCTCGCCGACCAGTTCAGGTGCGATCGCTCTCACATAAGAGGCTGCATCTATGCCCGTATTGACCGAGCTAATATAAATATTGTTCACATCCATCAACAAACCACAGCCTGCGCGCTTAGCGATTTCGCACAGAAATTCCGGCTCATCCAGCTCGGTTGTCGCCCGCATATAATTGGTCGGGTTTTCGATGAGGATTTGACGGCCTACGCCGTTTTGAAATTCATCAATCCGCGCCACCATATGGTCTTGAACCTGGCGGGTGCGAGGGAGAGGCAGAAGGTCGGCGAAAAACCGACCCTCAAAACTGGACCAGGTGGCATGCTCTGAAACCTGCGCCGGGTTAAACCGATCTATCAGGGATTTCAAAGCCGCCATATGGTCTTTATCAAATGGGTCAAGCCCGCCCAAGGACGCGCCGACCCCATGAAAACTCATAGAGAATTTCTGCGCAAACTCGGACAGCCAAGCCAGACGCGGCCCACCCGCGACCATATAGTTTTCGGGGTGGACCTCATACCAGATGTCCTTGTTGGAAAGCTCAAGTGCTTCCGAATAAAAATCCGGCTTAAGCCCCATTCCTGCCAAACAAGGTAGGCCTGCCAAACAAGGTAGGCCAGCAAGATTAGGTAAAACTGGCAGTTTTGGCATTAGACATTCTTATCTTATGTGCCGCTTTAGGCGCCAGAGTTACTTAGGCGTAAGCGAACCGTTACCAGCAGGTGTCACGATTGAAGAACAGCTGCCTTTGGGTGTATATACCCATGCATCGCCCTGCCAATCAACTGTTGCATTGCCTTTACAGGTAATGCCTGCGCCAGCTTTACAATCAGCCTTAGCCATTTTGCCTTTACAGCTTGTTCCGGCTCCAGCTTTGCAATCCGCCTTAGCCATCTTGTCGCCTTTACAGCTCGTGCCAGCTCCGGCTTTGCAATCATGCTTAGCCGTCTTATCGCCCTTGCAGCTCATGCCCGCACCAGATTTGCAGTCGGACTTGGCCATTTTCTTGCCTTTACAGCTTGTGCCAGCTCCAGCTTTGCAATCATGCTTGGCCGCCTTATCGCCCTTGCAGCTCATGCCCGCACCAGATTTGCAGTCGGACTTGGCCATTTTCTTGCCTTTACAGCTTGTGCCAGCTCCAGCTTTGCAATCATGCTTGGCCGCCTTATCGCCCTTGCAGCTTGTACCAGCTCCGGCCTTGCAATCGGACTTAGCCATCTTATCGCCCTTACAACTTGACCCAGCACCTGCCTTACAATCCGACTTGGCGCCTTTGCAACTTGTACCCGATGCGGCACCGCAATCATTCGCGCCTTTTAGGGACACGCCGTAGCATTTTTCACGGTCGGCTTTGGCGAGACTGCCACCGCCTACCCATTTAGAAAATGCAGACTTAACGGCTGTTGGTGCAGATTGTTCGATTGATAGACCCGCGCTCGGCCCTGCGGGTGTGGTTGAACACCCTACGCCGGCTGCTAAAATTGCGCCGACGGCTAGTGTTTTAGATATTTTGAAATGTGCTGACATGTGTTCCTCCTATTCAGCTAATTGACCTTTTACAGGTTTCTGCGATTATCGCTGTAGCTTCGTGATAGCTAAAGACTATCCGACTGCCGGGATAATTCACATGAAATAATATCACGTTATTGTGAGAAAATACGGAAAATTCCCGGCGCCGATTTTTTATATTTTTAGCGTGCAGTGAGCGAGCCTTTACCCTTTGGCGTAATGATAAACTCACAACTGCCTTTTGGCACATAGGTCCAGGCACCGCCTTGGAAATCGGATGTTGACGAGCCTTGACAGCTTATGCCAGCACCAGCCGCACAATCATTATGACCCGATAGCGCAACGCCGTAGCATTTTTCTTTGTTTGCTTTTCCTTTAATACGCTTCCCGTCCATCCAGCTTTTGAAAGCTTGTTGGACTTCCGCAGGCGCTGCACTGTCAAGGCGGATTTGGGAATTAGGCTTGGCCAGTGCCGAAGTACCGACTGCCGAAATACCGACGGATGCGGCAAGCAAAGTACCAATGGTAAGGGCTTTAGTGATTTTTTGGGGGGCAGACATAGTGTAACTCCAATTATATTCATTTAGGCAGGCGACCATTCGCCTCCCCAGCTTGTTAGCATAACCTATCATAACACAGGGTGACAATATACTCGCGCGAGGTCACTTGAATGTGAGCAAGGCGTTAATCTTACTCTATACTGCCATAATATTAACCATATTATACCGTCTTATCGCCATTTTCCCGCCCCAATGCCGCCTAAACATCCCCGTTCAAGCTTATGGCACATAAATAGAGGAAAATATGCACACACCAACAAAATATATCGGCATGGCAAAATATATCACTGGGGCGGCATTTGCCTTAATACTCTCGTCTTGCGCAACCACGACACAAATGACATCCGGTTCGGATTACTTGGCACGTTACCAAAAAACTACCGCCACCAACACGGTGGGAGACCTGAACAACAACCTAAACACTGATTTGGCTAATAATCTAAACACACAAATTCGCGACATAGCAACAATAGAGCCTGACTTGCGCTTCCCGGCCCGCATCGGTTTGGCACGCATAGAGCGCGGGCAATTAACCAGTGGCCCCATAGACGAAATGCAGGCTTGGGGAGATTTGGCCGAAAAGCTTGGTGCGCCTTACGGTGAGTTTGTCCCCGTAAGCCCGTTCATTGCCGCTATGGTACGCCCGCAACCCAATACAAAACAAGCAATGTTTAATGCTGGGAATGTCACATCTGTCATTGCAGACATCCGCCGCGCTTCGGCCAGGCAACATCTGGATTATGTGCTGGCCTATGAGGTAACGCAAAACACATCCGACGAGAGCAACGGGCTTTCATTAGCCAATCTAACCGTATTGGGCATGTATATCATTCCGTCCAGAAATGTTAAAATCAAAAGCACGGCCAGCGCCATTCTTATTGATGTGCGCAATGGCTACCCATACGGCACCGCATCGGCCATTGCTACGGACAAACAAATGCGGACTTTCATTGGCTCAGGAAACGCGCGTCGCAAAGCAAAGAACAAAAATTATTTACTCGCCGTAGAAAACCTAACAGGTGAAGTCGAAACCATGATGAAAGATTTGTGGGTTTTACAAAGCAAGCAATAATATCTTCGTCCTTGTCGGTTTTTATGGTCTCCCTATCGGGTGGCCATATTTTTTGCCTTATTTCAAACTTCCGCCGTAATTGCGCGCAGCTCCGTCACAATTGCGCGTAAAAGTCTTGAAATCAGCACAGTCTTAGCAAATTCGCGCCCTATTGCCCCTCCATATAACAATCATTGAAAACAAACACACCTGGAGGGTAACACAATGATGAAACTTTTAACCGCAACCGCCTTAACCGCCGTCGCTGTCTTGGCAAATGCAAACGCAAATGCGCTTAGCCAAATGACTAATGAGTTAAAGGCAGCGCAAGAGGCTTCTTTAAGCGCACCATTTGAAGCCAAGACCATTGCGCCGACCATTAACATTGCCAGCACAATCGGTATTGCCCGTCTCGACAAAGGCCGCTTGATTTATGCCCCGGTTGTCGAGTTACGCGATTGGGCTTTTTTGGATAAACGCTCTGGCGCAACTTTCGCCCCCGTTAGCCCAGCTGCCCTGATTAAAAACATCCCCGAAGTCCCTATGATGGGCGGACGGGATAGCGATAACAAGCTCGACGAAATCCGTCTCACGGCATCAGACCTCGGCATGGACTATGTGCTGATTTACGGTATGGGCAAAGACGCTCAGTGGGGCAGTTTCGCTGGCAAAGCCATGGCCAATACAGGCTTCATTATTGACACCAACGACATTTCCCCCCGCGCGCCCGCTAAGGCTATGTTGGTCGATACTTATACGGGCAAAGTCTACGGTACGGTCACATCAGACGAAATCGAATTCGGTGTCGGCGATTTGACCGATAAAGTCGAAGCCTTGATCAACACCCTAACCGCTGAGCGTTCTGCAAAACCGGCTTAGCACTTCACCATCTCTTGTCTGGTGGGGCAACACGCAGGCGACCAGCCGCCCTCCCCCTAACTGGTCGCCTGTGTGAATATCAGGAAACCTAAAATTGCTACAAGTGGGTGAGTTAGAGGCGGTGTATTTTGGATGTGAAAACAGTCATGATAAGTTCCGGGTAATGTGGCTGGGAATCGGGATTGGGTGGTTCAAAAGTATCTGGGCGTAGCATTTTCCTTGGGGGTCATTACGCAAGCTGGCCATACCGCCGCCGCCCAAGACGTCGTGCAGAAGAAAGTTAAGCGCGTTCAGCCCCGGCATGGAAAATCGTTCGACTTTACCCTCCAAAAAATGTTCGAAACGTTTGGCCACAACCTCTTCCGTAAGAGCAGCCGCGATATAAGGCAGGTATTCGGGCTGGCGGGCAATAATGCCGATATTGGCCTTGTCGCCCTTATCTCCGCTACGCCCCCAAGCCAATGTCACCAAGGGCACATTGACCATTTCGCCAGCAGACGGTTTGGGTAAAGCCACAGAGGGTTGTGGGCGCTCTATAGATGCCGGGTCAAAAACTTGCCCTCCGGCTATTTGGGCGCTGGATATTTCGCCGTCCATATCAACCGATATAGCAATATCTGTTTTGGGGATTTCGCACGAAAACAAACGCACAACTGGCGAAGGTTTTGGCCGTCCGCCGCCCAGCCCGGACAAGCCTGCGGGCGTGGCCAGAGCCATGCCGGTGATTTCCTTGAACAACAAATTGATCGCTTTTTGGTCTTGGTGCTTGAAAGCAAATTTACCGACAACCTCCCGCGCTCCCTTAGAGATTTTCGCCGCGCTTCCGTACTGGCATTCCGTACCCAAAATTTCCAGGCTAATCTCTGTATAGTCCGGTGCGCCCATTGCACGCAGTTTCCCCCGCGCTCGCGCCAAAGCCGCATCTGTGAACACTTTGATCTTGTCATCGGCCTCAAGCCCTGTGAAGTTTAACGACAATAACCCGCGAAATCCGTCCAGATAGGTGATGCTGGCTTTGTAGGTGTCCGGCGCAGCATAGCCAGTAGCCCCGTGAACGTGAACGCGGTCTTTTGCTATATCTTCAAGCTTTACCCCGGAAAAATCACACACAACATCGGGCAATATATAAGCTTGTGGGTCACCGATTTCGTAGACAATTTGTTCGGACACGGTGCCAACGCTGACCATGCCGCCCGTCCCTTCGGGCTTTGTGCAGACGAATGTCCCGTCTGCGGCGACCTCAACGATTGGGTAGCCAATCCCGGCTAGGTTTTCGGCCACTTCGCGCCAGTCGGTAAAATTACCACCCGTGGCTTGCGGCCCGCATTCGATTACATGACCAGCCAACGAACCGCCCGCAAGTTTATCCATATCATCCGCCCCCCAACCAAACTCATGAATACATGCACCGAGCGTCACCGCGCTATCCACACAGCGCCCCGTAATGACAATATCGGCACCATTGTCCAAAGCTTGCGCGATGGGAAATGCGCCGAGATACGCATTGGCGCTCATGATTTTGTCTAATTCCGGCAAGGCATGACCGGAAAACATTTCGCGCACCGCACCATAAGCGCCCGTGCTCAAGGTTTCCAAAATATCATCACCGCTCACCACAGCAACCCGCAAATCCAACCCCAATTCTTGCACCAATGCCCGAACGGCTTTAGCACAAGCAACAGGGTTCACCCCGCCCGCATTAGAAATAATTTTAACGCCTTGGGCGGCGATTTCGGGCAAGCTTTGCCGCAATACGGACGAAACGAAATCTAGCGCATAGCCCCTGCTTGCGTCCTTGGCTCGCGCCCGCGCCATAATCGACATGGTAATTTCCGCCAGATAATCAAACACGATATAGTCAAGGTTTTTAGAATCATGATTATTGGCCGCAAGCAATTGCGGCACCGCCATATCGCTCTCGCCCCAATAGCCGCTCGCCCCGCCGATGTTCACTATTTTTTTGTCATTCATAATTTGATGTCGTCCATGCCGTGTGAGGAAGACCCCCTTGCTTATCACCTTGAAATCGGTATTATAAACAGAACGTTCTGTTTGTTAATGATGAATTATAGAAATATGGGAAATGTGTCAAGCCATTTGTGCGAGCGTAAAAAGTGTATAAGACCGTTTGAAATACGAAAGGAACTAGAAAGCCTGGTAAATTATTACAGCAACATGATATGTTGTTTTAACATGAAGTTTTGTTTTACAGTCATGTAGCCTTGTAGGGTGGATTAGCGCCTCTTGCGCGTAATCCACCATTGGTACATACCATCCTACCAGATACAGGGTGTTTTGATAATAAAATCTACCAATCTCCATGACAATAGTGACCAAATGACAAAAATGAAAATTCACTCAGACAGCGGTGAAACGCAACACCTAACCCGCCGCGAGCAACAAGTGCGCGAAACCAAAGACGCCTTATGCGCTGCGACCATTCGCTGTTTGGATACATATGGCTATGCTAGAACAAGCACCAGCCGTATCACACAAGAAGCCGGAGTTTCACGCGGCGCCCTCACCCACCATTTTCCGACCAAAGAAGATTTGATCGTCGAGACAACCAATAAAATATTGCGCCCGGTGGCTAATTTGCCTAAGAAACCTGCGCCAAACACGAACCTGCCTGCTGATGAATATGAATTATCCATCATAAAATCCGAGCTGCACCGAGTGTGGAAACAAGTCGCCAACACCGCCGAAGCCCGGGCTTTGCTGGAAATTCTGATTGCATTTCGCACCGATGCCAAACTGAGACAAAGGATTAAGCCAGACCTGGTGCGCTGGAACGCCCGTATGCAGCAGTCCATTATATTGAACTACACCTCGGCGAACGGAGACGACGAACGGCTTGACCGCATCTGGCAAATCGCTCGCGTTTTTTACCGGGGCCTCATAACCCATGATGCCTTTGTGGAAGACCCGGCTGAACTCGGTGAAATAGTCGACGAATTTGTCAACATGCTCGCCCCGATGATGCAATACCGCCACCGCTAAACGTGAAATGAGAAATTGCCTAAATGTCCACAGACCCTAGATTTTTTCTAGTCCCCTGATGTGCTAAACCCCCGCCTTACCAGACGGGGGTTTTTACAAATTTGGGCGGCGAAATAGGTTTGTCTCCAAGCGTGAACCAAAGCGTATGGCGCTCTACTTTGTGCTTGGGACCAATAAAGCCCCGAGCCGCTTCATCGGCACGACATCTTCCAAAGCCAAACGCGCGGCCCACTCAGTGATTGCGCGTTTTATAACGGGATCACGCCAATTTGGTGCAATTTCTGCCAGCGGCATGAGGACGAACGGACGCGACAGCATGCGCGGATGTGGCAGGGTCAAGGTTTCGCCCTTGCGCATCGTTCGGCCATCATAATTTATCACCTGCCCGTGATAGTCCAAAATATCCAGATCCAGCGGGCGCGGCGCATTGCGCTTGGCCGCGACCCGCCCGAAAGCTGCCTCAGTTTTCTTGAGTAGCGCCAGCAATGCGTGCGGCTCAAGCTTCGTCTCCACCGCTATCACGGCATTTATATAGGGCGGCTGGACGTCCGGGTCTGGCCAAGCTGGGCTTTGCCAGAGATTGGACGTTTTCAGCACATCCACACCGAACTGTTGTAACCGCTCCACCGCTAACAAGAATGTTTCTGCGGGGGTAACGGTCTCGCCCCGATATTGCGCAGCTTGGTTGGCGCCCAGAGCCACATAGATAGCCAAGACTAACCGCCTCTTTTCATGAGTTGGCTTTCATAACGCGCGCTTTTTGGCGGTTCCAATCGCGATCTTTCTGGGTTTGGCGTTTGTCTATATTTTTCTTACCCGTACCAATACCCAACAATAATTTAGCCAAACCGCGCTTATCGAAATACAGCTTAAGAGGCACCAAAGTTCGCCCCTTACGTTGCACCGCCCCCATAAGCTTGTTGATTTCTCGGCGCTTGAGGAGCAATTTACGGTGCCGGGTCGGCGCATGGTTGAACTGGCTGGCTGGCTCGTATATGGGGATGGTGGCGTTAATCAGAAAAATCTCTGTCCCCTCCACCGAAGCATAGCTCTCGGCGATATTGGCATGACCAAGCCTGAGGGCTTTGACCTCTGTCCCGACCAGCATAATACCAGCCTCGAAGGTTTCCTCTATGGCGTATTCATAGCGCGAACGGCGGTTTTCGGCGATAGCCTTGGAATGATGTGCGGGGCGTTGTTTACGAGCCATGACTAGATCTCAACCCCTGCCGTTGTCATGGCTTCACGAACAGCGGACATTGTACTTTCGCGGCAAGTCGTTATTGGCAAGCGCACATCCGGGTTCATCTTACCCATTAAACTGAGCGCATATTTTGTCGGCGCAGGGCTAGCATCTAGGAATAAATCTTTGAATAAACGATCTATTTTTTCATGAACATCTCGTGCTTGACTAAAGTCACCCGCCGCGCACAGCTTATGCATTAGCGCGCATTGCTCCGGCGCAACATTGGACGCCACAGATATACAGCCCGAACCACCATGCGCCCAATGAGCCAAAGCCGTCGGGTCGTCGCCGGACAACTGTATAAAATCTGCGCCGCACACGGATTTATAATCGGAAACTCGCGATAAATCAGACGTAGCGTCCTTTAGCCCGATAATATTGGGAATTTCCGCCAAACGTCCCATTGTCTCAAGGTCAATATCAACAATACTACGCCCCGGGATATTATACAGAATAATATCAATATCCACGGCTTTCGCGATTGCTTGAAAATGCTGAAACATGCCCTCCTGGCTCGGCTTGTTATAATAAGGTGCAACCGCCAACACGGCATCGGCACCGCATTTTTGCGCTTCGCGTCCCATATGAACAGCCTCCGCCGTATTGTTGGAACCAATACCCGCAATCACTGGCACCCGCCCGCCCGCAGCCTGGACACATAATTCAATAACATGCACATGTTCTTTATTGCTCAAGGTCGATGCTTCGCCCGTGGTGCCGCACGGCACTAGGCCGTCCGTACCCGAACGGATTTGCCAATCGACAAAGGCGCTATAGGCATCTGCGTCAACAACGCCGTTCTTAAACGGCGTTACCAGAGCTGTAAGGGAACCGGTTATCATTTTTTCTCTTTCCTATAGAAGCTATTAGGTGTTTTCAACTTCATGGTTAATTATTCTTAAAGTAAACAGTTTTACACCTAAATACAGCCACAATATGGCACTTGATGTATTTTGGGTGTATTTATGGACGTTCTACACTTGAACCTAAGAAAACCAAGGTTAAAAACAAATTATGACAATGCCTATCCACAAAATTCTTAAGTTCATCACAGCGTACCTGCTCATCGGCTTATTTAGTCTTTCTGCAAATGCAACCATACCAACACCGCGCCTTAAACCCGCCGTACCCCATACCTCTAGCTTGTTGTCTAAAAATGACGCCAATAGATTTCGCCGCGCCATGCACGCCGCTGACAAACAAAGATGGCCTGAGGTCGAGAATTTTCTACGCCGTATTGATGACCCGACTGCCCGTAAAATTTTGGAATGGCGGCTAGCGGCAGACGACCCTTATGTGTCTTTTGAACGCCTGACCCGTGTAACCCAGACCCAGTCCAATTGGCCGCGTATGACCCGTATCCGCTCCAAGGCCGAAACCCTGATGTTTGACCGCCCCCCGTCTGTCAATTTATCAGCGGGCGATACCATAGCCTGGTTTATGGGCGTCGAGCCTGTGTCCGGCGAAGGCCGCGCGGCTATGGCGCGGGCTTATTATGCGCGCGGACAAATGGACATTGGCGACAAATGGCTGAAATCCGCATGGCGCTCTTCCCGGCTCAGCCGCGACCGCCAACGTGCCTTGTATAAACGCTATAAAGATCGCCTAACTCCCGAAGACCATGCAGCCCGCGCCGACCATCTGATCTGGCTGGGGCGGCGCTATTATAGCAGTGCTGGCGGGCTTCTCTCTATGATGAACCGCTCTGACCGCGCGCTTATGGATGCCCGCATGAAGGTTGGTGCAAACCGCAGCGGCATGAATAACGCCATAAAAACACTGCCAAATTCGGTTAAGAACGATACGGGATTATGGTTCGAGCGGGCCCATTGGCGGCGCAAACGACTAACAGAGCAATCCGCGCTTGAGGCGCTCCTGAAAATTGACACCCCTGCCCGCACAACACGCGGCAAACAGCGGGTTTGGTTGGAAAAGAAACGCATTGCCTATTGGGCCATCTCCAAAAAACGTTGGCAAGATGCTTACGACTTGACCCTAAACCACGGCTTTACCTCCGGCCAATATTTCGCCGAAACCGAGTTTTTGGCAGGCTGGCTGGCGCTGACAAAATTAAACGACCCCAATAAAGCCCTGCCCCACTTCAACAAACTAAAAAACGGTGTATCCCTACCCGTCTCATTGGGCCGTGCAAGCTATTGGATGGGCCGCGCGGCAGAAAGGTCTGGCGACCCTAATGCCAACACCTATTACGCAGAATCTGCAAAATTTCCCAATGTCTATTATAGCCAACTAGCGGCAGAACGCATTGGCCAAGGGTTTGCCTACACCCAATTGCCCCATGAAAACACGGCAAAAATTTACACGCCCGATTTTGAAAACCGCGAACTGGTTCGCGCCTTGCGCATGATCGGTGAAATCCAGAGTGAACGTACTTTTAACCAGTTTTCATTCCACTTGGACGATATTGTCACGAAGCCGAACGATTTGACCCAACTCGCCATATTGGCTAAAAATTACGGCTTTATGAAACCGTCTGTGCGTGCCGCCAAGCAGGCTGGCCGCCTCAATACTATGCTAACAGAATCTGGTTACCCTAAGCCGGAAATTATCACGGCACTCTCCAGAAAATACGACATCCCTTTCGTACTGGCCATTGCTCGCCAAGAAAGTGAATTTAACACCAAAGCTCACTCCCATGCCAATGCTTATGGTATGATGCAAATGATCAACTCCACCGCCCGCGTCACCGCCAAACGCGCCCGCATCCCCTATCAACGGGCGTGGCTAACGGGGGATCCGGAATACGCGACCAAGCTCGGCGCTCAGCATATTAATGATCTGCTCAAGCAATTTGATGGCTCCTATATTATGACCGCCGCCGCCTATAATGCTGGCGGACACCGGGTGCGCAAATGGAACAAAACCTATGGCGATCCAAGGCTCGGCCAGATTAGTGCCATAGATTGGATCGAAAGTATCCCGTTTAGCGAGACCCGGAATTATGTCCAACGGGTCATGGAAAACCAACAAGTCTACCGCGCACGGCTCAACAATAATCAAGCAGAGTTAAAACTGGTGCACAGTATGAAATATGGGGCTTTCCGTTAGGACTACGCCGAAATAAAGAGAAGAACTCTTCACAATTACGTATATTGTCATCCCGGGCTTGACCCGGGATCTCATAGCTTGCGGCGAGCGCGAGGCCCCGGATCAAGTCCGGGGTGACAGGCAGGCGGATGTATTTGATTGAGATTATTTAGAATATCTCATCCTCACCCCATTTATGGGGGAGGTGCCCCTTCTTAGGGGCGGAGGGGGAAGCCAGCCCCCGCAAATACCGGGCGTGAGATGCAATAATTTGGTAAATTGTCCGGACGATTATCCCAGGAAACTATCTCAAGGAATTATTGCGCCGATAGTTGCTT
>Ga0256839_1000419_pt1 | contig 54896 bp, 43 predicted proteins | sample 354166metaG_FD_185968 | JGI IMG/M metagenome (GOLD analysis project Ga0256839, IMG submission 185968) | Hydrothermal vent microbial communities from Mid Atlantic Ridge, Atlantic Ocean - 354-166 | ecosystem: Environmental > Aquatic > Marine > Hydrothermal vents | place: Atlantic Ocean: Mid... | reverse complement strand
GATCTCCCAGCCTGAGCTGCGCGACGGCCACTGTGTCTGGCGTGCGAAACGGCATGGTCATGGTCGGCATGTAGCCGGGGATCGCTTCATGCTGGATGAACAGCGTGTGCGGGTCGTCCCCAAAGCCGACCACGCGACCGCGGACGTCGTAGGTGCGGGAGAATCGGCAGCCCGTCCAGAGCAGCAGGACGATAAGTAAGAACAGACGAGGCATGGTCATAGTGTGGAGTTCGTTCCGGCTTTTCACCGGATACGTCACAGTGAGTTGTGGGATCTGCGTTTGCCAAAAACTCAGGAACGACGGTTTCGGGCTGACTCGATAGCCTGAAGCAACTGCTGGCGGGTGAAGGGTTTGGTCAGGTATTCGTCGAAGCCCTCCTGTAGAAAGCGCTCCCGATCTTCCGGGCGTGCGTAGGCTGTGAAGGCAATAGCTGGCGTGTCGCGATAGGAGAGGCGCTCCCGGAGTTCACGGAGCAGGTCCACGCCGGTGCGCTGTTCGCCCAGGTTGATGTCGAGCAGCAGCACTTCGGCATGTTCCTGACGGGCAAGCGCCAGCGCTTCGTCGAACGAGGCGGCCAGCAACAGGTCGAAGTGCTGCTGTAGAAAATAGCGCAGCAGGAGGCGCGTCTCGGGATTGTCTTCGACGGCCAGCAGCCGTGGCTTGGAAGGCCTGGACATGGTTCTTTATAAAAATTCTGTATGTACTACCAGAGAAATCGGCACTTTGGAGTGGTACTTAATATAATCTACTTAGGCTAATTAATTTGCCACAATAGCAAAAATTGCCAGGTGCGTCGGAGGTTTCGGACCGCTGTTGCTGTCAGGGTGGTGGTATACCGAATCTGAAGCAGCAGGCGCGCAAAGGGGCGCAGTTGCAGCCGTAGCAGGGTGCGTTGGCCCTGGTTACTCAGGGCAGCCAGTCCCATGCTGTAGCGCAGGCCGGGTTCGGGGACATAGAGTAGCAGGCCCATGTCGCTGTCGAAGAATGTCAGGCGGGCGTCGAGCTGAAGCCCGGCGAGTGGCCGCCAGCGGATGCCCTGGTAGAGAAGCCAGCCAATGGTACGCCGTTTATTGCGGAGGCGTCGAACGTGCTCCAGGCGAGCTTCCAGATGCAGCGTGGTACTGAAAGCATAGAGACCATGCCAGCGGATGGCGAAGTAGTGTTCGGGAGCTGTGGTTTCAAAGGTGGCGGCAGCCGGACCCAGCACCTCCGTGCGTTGCTCGGCACGGTCGTATCGGAACTGCAGATAAGTCTCCAGCCAGGGGCGTGGATGTACGGTAAGTCGGATCCAGTGTGCGCGGCCGGTAGTGGGCCAGAACTGTCCGTATCGAGGCCAGTTCAGCCGATGCTGATCGATGGCTGCTTGCAGCTTCCAGTCCGGTGCTGGCATGAGCTCCAGGCCAGCATAGCTGCCGGTTTCACCGGCAGGCGAGCCGCTTCGGGTGTCGAAGGGGTCGCCATACAGACTGACGAAGCGTGCAGGTAGATGACGAAACGCCAGTGTACCCCGGGCAAAGCGGCCCAGCGGACCGGACAGCGCTGCCACCAGACCTGGTGGGCGGCCAAGGGTGCCGCCAAGCTCAGCCTGGAGCAATGTCTGACCGATCAGGAGCCGACCGAAGAATCCCAGGGTACGGGCTGTGCGGCCGCGCCAGGCCTGTCGGTTGTGGAGCGCTTCCGTTGGCTGTAATGGATGGCTGAAACGAACCACGTAGCCCACCAGGCCCAGCGCTCCCCGACTGTGCTCGAGCGTCAGCGCGCCACCAAGCATATTGGCGCGGAGGACGCCTTTGCGACTTCGTTCGGCTTCGGTGCGATGCAGACCCGTGGCGGGCAGGCTGACTACGCCAGCCTGACGAGTGGTGGGAAGCGTGTCGAGTCGGGCATCCAGCCGACGCCGTGAAGCAAAAAGAGCAACTGTCAGAGTTGGAGCGGGCATGACCGTCAGGGCCAGGCCCCGAAAGTAGCGGATTTCATCGGTGCCGCTGTACGGGGTCAGGCCTGTCCCCAGACGCAAGGGAGCGTCGGTAGGTGCCTGATAGCTGTCGATGGCCGGGAGCGACCAGAGGATCAGGCCAGCGCCGAAGCGGGCACTGAAGTCACCCAGGATGAGCTGCCGAAGCTTTCCGGTGCCATGCCAGGCCACGAAGCCCGCTTGATGATCAAAGCCATACGTGCGCGTATCAGGATCCCATCGGAACGGCTCACCAGGGTCATTCTCAAGCGTAAGGGCTGTTTTGAGCCGACCGTAGTGCAGCCGCAGGCGCGTCTGCAACCGGATGGGTGGGCCAGGATCGCGATCAGACGAGGCTAACCGGTAGTAGTCGAGGCGCTGCAGCACGTAGCCACCAAGGTGAACAGGACGGCGAGACGGACGAACGCTTACGAACGGACGTAGCCGGCGCAACAGCGCTTCAGAGAAACCCTGTACCTGTAGTAGCGCCCCGGGTGAGGTGAAAGGACCATGCTGCTGACGGTACTGCACGATGCGGTGGGCCAGTTGCAGGGAGAGCCCGGGTAAGCGTGCCAGTTCTTTGGCCGAGGCCGTATTCAAATCCAGCGGGTCCTGTCGCCGCTCGTCCAGCCAGGCTGCCAGCTCCTCTATGGCTTCGGGATCGATTGTCAGCCCCTCCAGGGCGGCTTCAAGGGCGAAGGATGTCAGGAGCGTGTCCTGCCGGGCTGGCTGAGCCAATGCCGGCACCGAAAGAAGCAGCAGGATCACGCGTAGATGCATGGCACCTTATCGGACGATCGTCAGCGAAAGCGCGGGAGACCAGCCCAGTACCGCATGGTATTCGACGGCGACGTCCGTTTGCAGGGGACCGATCGCCAGCCCGAAGCCTGCTGTAAAACGTTCGGGCAAGGTGCCCGTACCAGCGCGAAGCGTCAACGCAGACAGTGCCTTTATTTCAAGCCCTGCCCGGAAGTCGGGAGGAAAGCGCAGGTCTTTGTACACGTCCACCAGTAACCGGAACGGCGCCGCTGGATGATAGGCAAGGCCCAACTGTAGCGTACGGGGGAGCGATTCGCGGCCGGCCAGTCGGGGTGCATTCAGGTTAGTAGCCGCCATCCCTATTGTCAGCCATGGAAAGACACCGGCCTGTAGCCCGGCCCAGAGGCCAAGTGCGCCGGCTGCACCGTAGCGTTCGATGCTGACATGTTGGTAGCGCAGGCTCAGGCCCAGGTGGAGTGGACGGCGGGTGGCCGGGTGCAGGGTGCGGGCCAGGCCGAGCCACAGGTGCGTTTCCCGGTAGGCGTCGAAGCCGAACGTGCGGATCCCTGACGCCACCACCATCCGCGCAACAGGTTGGACGTAAGTGGCTGCCCGAAGGCGCAGCGCTTCGAGGCCATAAGCCTGACTGACCATGAGCGATAACGCCGCCTGCCGCCAACCGGCCCAGGCAGCCGGGTTCACGTGTGCCCAGACGTCAGCGGTCAGGGCTGTGGTGGCACCGGCCAGCGCGACGGCCCGCGCACCTCCCTCTAACGACTGGCTCTGGGCGACCCCGATCAGCCCGGCCGTGAGCAGCATGCTCAGCAGGCCGATATGTCTTCCTGCGGACATGACATCTCTACAAGATGCGGATCGGCTGCTGAAAAACAGGGGCGAACTGGCGCAACCGACATGGGAAACCGGCGCTACGTGTGGCCGTACCATGGAGCGGTATGGCTTCAGTCAGGCAATACAGCGCACGTGCATGGTTGCTGGGACTGGGGCTGGCACTGATTGCTACGGTGCCGCTTCAGGCTCAGGAATTGAACTGTAACGTTTCGGTCAACTATCAGCAGCTCCAGGGCTCCCAGTACGAATACCTGCGCGAGCTGGAGGACCAGATCCGGCGCTACCTGAACGAACGGCGCTGGACAAACGACTCCTTTGAGGAGATTGAGCGTATCGATTGTACCGTACAGATCTTTTTCGAGAGCGCTGTTACGCTGACGCGCTTTCGCGCCCGACTCGTGCTGGCTACGCGCCGTCCCATCTATGGCACTACGCAGTACACGACAGTGCTCCAGCTCAGCGATCCAAACTGGGAGTTCGAGTATCCACAGGGCACCCCGCTGATCTTCAACCCAGAACAGTTTCATCCGCTGACGTCCGTGCTGGACTTTTATGCCTTCATCATGCTGGGGTACGACTACGACACGTTCAGTGAGCTGGGAGGTACCCCGTTTTTCGAGCAAGCGCGACGTATTGCCGAGCTGGCACAGGCAGCCGGTGCCAGTGGCTGGAATCAGATCGGAGACGATCGGAGCCGTGTCGCGCTGATTACACAATTGCTTGACCCCCGCTATCGGGCCATTCGACAGGCCTATTTCCGATATCACTTCGAAGGCCTGGACCACTTCGTACAGGATCCTGAAGCCGCACGCGCTGTTGTGCTCGACGTGCTGCGCGCTCTGGAGGCGCTTCATCAGGAAGTGGCGCGTCCCTATGTGATGGACCTGTTCTTCATGGCCAAATATCAGGAACTGACCGCCATTTTTGAAGGATCACGGCTTGCGCAGGAGGCCTTTGCGCTGCTGAGCGAGCTGGATCCTTCGCATCTGTCAGCATATAATCGAATGGTGCAGTGACGCCTTCGTAAAGATGCGTGCAAAACCTGCTGGACGTTTTGCATTTGCTGAAAGCGTTTCCGAACTTAAAGACGTTCCCGCTGCAGGGATTCTTTCAGAACATTTGCCTCACGGAATTGAAGCGGACCATTATCCCGGCCCTTTGTGGGCGCACGCAGTAGTGCATTCTACGGTTGATCTACGGCATATGCTTCCCTAAAAGCGTTCCTTGCAAACAGCTTCATACACGTTATGGCACGTAAGCCCAAACCCAAATGGCCAGCTGAGATCAACGGCCATCGGCTGCATCCAGAAAGCCTGATGATGAGCTATGGCTACCGGCCCGACTGGTCGGAAGGAGCGCTCAAGTGTCCCATCTTCCAGACTTCTACCTTTGTTTTTCAGTCAGCCGAAGAAGGCAAACGCTTCTTCGAGCTGGCCTATGGCTTGCGCGAGCCGGAGCGGGCCGAGCAGCTCGGGCTCATTTATAGTCGTCTGAACAACCCGGACCTGGAGATTCTGGAAGATCGTCTTACGCTCTGGGATGATGCCGAAGAGGCGGCTGTCTTCGAGAGCGGCATGGCGGCGATCTTTGTCTCACTGCTTACGTTTCTTCGACCGGGCGACGTGGTGTTGCACAGTGAGCCGATCTACGGGGGGACCGACTACCTGATGAAGCACATCTTGCCCGAATGGGGGGTTGAGCCGGTAGGGTTCATGGCCGGTACGTCAGAAGACGAAGTGCGGGCGCTGATTGAAACAAAGGGCATCGGCGATCGGCTGCGCGTGCTCTATGTGGAAACGCCGGCTAACCCCACGAACCAACTGGTGGACCTGGAAGCGTGTGCGCGCATAGCCCGCGATTACGGCCGTTCGGATCGCCCCGTGCTGGTCATGGTGGACAATACGTTTCTGGGACCACTCTGGCAGCACCCGCTCAAGCACGGTGCCCATGTGGTACTCTATTCAGCGACAAAGTACATAGGCGGACACAGCGACGTTATTGCCGGGGCCGCCCTGGGGAGTAAGGAAATCATCAAAGCGATCAAGGCCACGCGTACCTTTACGGGATCAATGGCAGGCCCCTGGACCGGCTGGCTCCTGATGCGAAGTCTGGAGACCCTTAAAATTCGCATGGAAAAGCAGGCCCGCAATGCCCGTCGGGTGGCCGACTTTCTGGTCGAGCATCCCAAAGTGGAGCGCGTCTACTACCTGGGCCATCTGAAGGAAGACGATCCACAGTATGAGATCTTCAAACGTCAGTGCAAAAGTCCAGGCGCAATGATCTCGTTCGAGGTTCGTGGTGGTGAAGCGGAAGCGTTCCGATTTCTGAATAGCCTGCAGCTCATCAAACTGGCCGTGAGCCTGGGAAGCACCGAATCTCTGGCTGAACACCCGGCTACTATGACTCATTCCGACGTTCCTCCAGAAGAACAACGCCGTATCGGCATTCGCGAAAACCTGATCCGTCTCTCTGTCGGCATTGAACACCCCGCCGACCTCATCCTGGATCTGGAACAGGCCCTGGAGGCAGTGTAACTGAAAAAGCCCCTGCCGTCGACGGCAGGGGCTTTGCAGTTGTGCGAAAGGGGGGACTCGAACCCCCACGGCCTTGCGGCCACGAGATCCTAAGTCTCGCGCGTCTACCAGTTCCGCCACTTTCGCACATTTTCCATTCGGGAATTAAATATATTCCAGAAAAGAGAGAGGTTCCAGCCATCCGTGCAGGTAGAGCCTGGTTAGTCGTTATTTTTGAAACGGACTTTAAACAACAGCGATCTCCTATGAAGTCAGTTGTACGCTTCCTGTTACCCTTCAGCCTGGTGCTGCTTGTTGGATGTGCGACAAGTCAGCCTACTGCGACAACGCAGCCGGCGTCCCCGGTACCGGTACCGCCGCCTCCACCTACGGTACCTGAGGCTCCGCTGTCGCCCCAGGTGACCCTGGCACTGGATACCGTACGGGCTGGCCGTTTTGATAACGGTAAGATGTGGACGTTCGAGGATCCGCCGATCGATTATTTTGCGGAAGCCTATGGTTTTCGACCTGATTCGGCCTGGTTCCGAGAAGCGCGGTTGGGCGCTTTGCGCATTCCGGGCTGCTCGGCTTCGTTTGTTTCGCCCAATGGGTTGGTGATGACGAACCACCATTGCGGTCGGGAGGCTGTGGTCGCTGTCAGTCGTCCTGGAGAGAACCTGCTGGACAACGGTTTCTATGCGCGCTCCCTCGAAGAAGAACGCCACGTTGAAGATTACTATGCCGACCAACTCATCGAAATCCGCGATGTAACCGACGAGGTGTACGCCGCGCTGCAGGGGGCTGAGACGGACGCCGAACGGGCTATGGCCCGCCAGCAGGCTATGGAGACGATTGAGCAACGACTGCTGGAGGAAAAAGGGGGCGAAGAAGCCGGCTACGTCGTCGAAGTGATTTCGCTCTACAACGGGGCCAAGTACTCGGCCTACATCTTCAAGCGCTACCGTGACATGCGGCTGGTGATGGCCCCCGAGCTGCAACTGGGCTACTTTGGCGGTGATCCGGACAACTTCACCTATCCACGCTATGCGCTCGACGTGACGTTCTTCCGCATCTATGATGAAAACGGCGAGCCGCTGCGCACGCCCCATTACTTCCGCTGGAGTCGGGAAGGGGTCGAAGAAGGCGACGTGGTGTTTGTGATCGGTAATCCGGGCTCGACCAGCCGCCTGCAGACCGTTGCGCAGCTCGAATTCCGGCGCGATGTACTTGAACCTGCTATTCTACGGCTCATTCAGACGCGTATGGCTGCGCTGCAGGACTACCTGAGGGAATTGCCTGAGGGGCCGGAACGTGAGAAGATCCGTAACGAGATCTTTTCGCTCAGCAATGCCGATAAGCTCTATACCGGGCGGGTCAAGGGGTTGCGTGATCCCTATATCCTTGCCCGCCGCCGGGATGCCGAGCAGCGTTTCCGCGAGGCGCTACGCCGCGACTCGACGCTGGCTCGCACGTACGATCCGCTCTTTGAACGCATGGCCGAACTGGTCTCACAGCAACGGGAATATGCCGCCGAGCTCCAGGCTTTCCTGGCTTTTAACCCGAACAGTAGCCTCAGCAGCACGGCGATTCGCCGGGCTATCCTGGCCTATATCTATCTGAATCGTCAGCAGGCAGGCGCCTCAGGCGCGCAACTGGCCGAGCTGCGCGATGAGATCCTTGCGATAGCGGACCAGCCCAGACCGGTGCAGTGGCGCTACCTGAAGGCGCGTCTGGAGGACTTCATCCGCTATTTGGGCGAAGACAGTCGTCTAGTCAGCCAGCTCCTGCAGGGGCGCACGCCGGAGGCAGTAGCCCGTCATATCATCGAGAATACTGTGCTGAGTGATTCATCACGGACGGCGCAGGCGCTGGCAGATGGCACGCTGACCATGGAGGATCCGGCCGTCCAGCTGGTGGCGACCGTCTGGCCACGTTTTCAGGCCTTTCAGAGTGCCTGGGCGGGTATTTCGGCGCAGCAGCAAGAGATTGCCAGCCAGCTCGGGCGTGCCCGCTACGAGGTGTACGGTACGTCGGTGCCACCCGATGCTACTTTTTCGCTGCGTATTGCCGATGGCGTCGTAAAAGGGTATATGTATAATGGCACGCTGGCCCCGCCGTACACCACCTTCTATGGTCTTTATGAGCGTTACTATGCCTTTGGACCAGGCACCGATTGGGATCTGCCCGAGCGCTGGCTGCATCCGCCGGAAACGTTTGACCGCGCCACGCCACTTAACTTTGTGGCGACGGCCGATATCATCGGCGGCAACTCGGGATCGCCAGTGATTAACCCGAAGCTGGAAGTGGTCGGACTTATTTTCGACGGCAACATCGAAAGTCTGCCGGCCGACTACATCTATATGCCCGATCGCGGAATGCGGGCCGTGGCCGTTGATGTGCGGGGTATTCTGGAAGCGTTAGACGAGATCTATGACGCTGATCGGCTGGTACTGGAGTTGACAACGGGCCGGCTGGTGCGCTCCGAGGAGGAAGCCGATGCGCTGATGAACCAGGGAGACGGACAATGATACGTTGCCGCTGGATTGCCGGAGGGATCCTGGCGCTGGGGGTGCTGAGCCTACGGTGTGCCGGACCGCGTGAAACGGCCCGGCTGGCCGATGTGCCGCCGCTTGTGACTGAAGCCGAAACTACAGCAGTCAGACAAGCAGCGACGCTGCCCCTCCGCTCGGCAATTGACACCGTGCGGGCTGGACGGTTCGACACCGGCCGGCTCTGGACCTTTGAGAATCCGCCCCTGGACTACTGGGAAACGACCTATGGTTTTCGCCCCGATTCAGCCTGGTTGGTGCATGCGCAGCGAGGAGTGCTCCGGCTGGTTTTTGAAAGCGGGCGTTGTTCCGGCGCCTTCGTTTCGCCGCATGGCCTGGTTGTAACAAATCATCATTGTACCTGGGAAAGCCTGGACCTGATCGACCGACCGGGCGAGGCGTTGCTGGAGGAGGGTTTCTATGCCGACTCGCTGCAGGAAGAACGACGCTTGCCGGGCCTGTATGCTGAGCAGCTCCTGGAAGCACGCGACGTCACGGAGCAGATCGTGCGTGGCCTGGAGGAAATCCGCGACGATGTGGAGCGCGAGCGCCTGCGCAACCGCCGCCTGGAGCGGCTCAAACAGCAGCTCGAAGCGGAGGTTCGGGACCGCGACACAACACTGCACGTGGAAATTGTACCGCTCTATCATGGCGCCCGCTATACCGCCTATATCTGGCGGCGCTACCATGACGTGCGCCTGGTCATGACGCCTGAGCTGCGTGTTGGCTACTTCGGGGGGGATTTCGATAATTTTACGTATCCACGTTATAGCCTGGACGTCAGCTTCCTGCGCATCTACGGGGCCGACGGGCAGCCGCTGAAAAGTCCCTGGTATTTCCGCTGGAGTACTGAAGGAGCCCGACGGGGGCAGCTCGTCTTTGCTGTGGGCAATCCCGGTGCTACCCAGCGTCATCTGACCGTGAGCCAGCTCGAATTCGAACGCGACTATACGCTGCCGCAACGGCTCAGACTGCTGGAGCGCCGGGCACAGATTCTGGAGCGCTACATCCGCCAGCAACCCGATTCGGCCAACATCTACGGGCTGCGTAGCGTGTACTTTGCCCTGAAAAACATGATCAAGGCAACGAAGGGGCAGCTACAGGGATTGCGGGATCCGTACCTACTGGCCCGTAAGCGGGCGGCCGAGCAGGCGCTGCGTGACCGTATGATGGCCAACGACTCGCTACGCAATTCCTTTGGTAACGTATTTATGCAACTCGAAGCGCTGCAGCGTAGCAAAGCAGCGGCTGCACCACAGACGGCTGCCTTTCAGTTTTTTGGTACAAGCACCCTCCTGAGCTCACATATCTTGCTGCGTGCCCTTTTTGGCTATGCACACGACCTGATGCGTCAGCGCGGAATTGTGGGCGCTCGACTGGAAAGGTTGCGTCAGGAGGCGCTTAGAATCCGAGACTGGCCGGACTCGGTCGAGGTAGGCTACATCACAGCCCGACTGGAAGAATTGCACGATTACCTGGGATCGCAGCATCCGAGTGTGCAACGGCTACTGGGGGACCGATCACCTGCTGACGTTGCCCGTGATCTGGTGGCGCGTACCGCGCTGAAAGACTCGGTAGCCTTTGCGCGGTTGCTGCGCGAAGGATATCTGAACAGTGGCGATGCATCGGTTCCGGTGATCGAAGTGCTGGGTCCCCTGTACTTTACGCTCGGTCAGCAGCTCGATCAGTTTGAAGCCCGCGAGCGCTTTCTGAATGCCCGGCTGGCGGCTCTACGATTTGCCGTTTACGGTCGAACGGTACCGCCCGATGGCACCGGCACGCTTCGCATTGCCGATGGCCGTGTTGAAGGCTATTCGTACAACGGAACGCAGGCGCCACCCTTCACCACATTCTTCGGCATGTATGATCGTTTTTACAGCTTTCGTGGGCGAAGTAGCTGGACCCTGCCGGCCCGATGGTTGACGCCAGACAAGGCGTTTGAGCGGACTACCCCGCTCAATCTGGTGGCCAGCACCGACATTGCGGGAGGCAGCTCCGGTTCGGCGTTGATCGACCAGCATCTGCAATTAGTCGGGGTGGTTTTCGACAGCAACATTGAAGGCCTGGCAGGCACCTACATCTACATGCCCGATCGTGGAATGCGTGCTGTGGCCGTCGATAGCCGAGGCGTGCTTGAAGCGCTGCGCGACCTTTACCATGCCGACCGGCTGGTGGTAGAGCTGACGACCGGTGCGTTGGTACCTGAAGACACGGCCGTTGGGACAGCTATGGCTCGGGACATGGAGTAGCGTGGGGGGCCAGCAGGGTAACGATCATGGGGGTTACGTCCCGCAGGTCACGGGCATGGCGAAAGGCCATGGCCCCGCGTCCATAGGCGATGAGCGGCACCGGGTTGCGTGTATGCGTGCGCACGCGCAGGTCTTCCAGGTTGCCGTGATCGCTGGTGATGAGGAGCAGATAGCGGGCAGGATTGAGCAGCGAAAGCAGTTCTGTGAAGAATCGATCCAGTGAGGCCAGTACCTGCCGGGCCTGGTTCAGATCCTGGCTGTGACCGGCATAGTCTGTCAGAAAGTATTCGAAAAAGGTAAAGTCATACTGCTGAGCCAGTCTGATCAGGTTGTAGGCAGCGCTGGTTTCGTCAAGCGGGGTAACCGGAAAGCCGGCTTCGTGCAGGCGTTGGCCTGTCAGATCAGCGGCAAGGGCTTCGCCACGGGCCAGATCGTCCAGCGTCCGGAGTCGGACGCCGGTCTCCTGACAGCAACGGGTAGTGACACTCCAGCGATTGCGTTGCCGGGCCTGTTCGAAGAAGGGAGGTGGGTAAGCGTTGGCGAGTGCTACGGAACGACCGTAGTCTTTCAGCCGGCGAAAGATGTTGTAGCGGGCCAACACGGAACGGGTCCGGGAATGCGCATAGGGGCCGTAGTGGCGGCCTGCAATGCGTGGTGCGTTAAAGCCTGTCAGCAGAGCGGTCTGTCCGGTGCCGCTCTGTGGTAGGCCGGGTAGGCCCAGGGTGGTGTCCAGTGCGCGGAATACATGGTGTGGCCTGCAGAAGCAATGGATCTGGCTTGTCCAGGACTGGCCGCAGGTGAGTTGTGCCAGGCCAGACCAGGCGTCTGCCAGCGGATTGTGCCGATGCGGTTCCCCCAGCCCTACCCCGTCCAGAAAGATGAACAGCACGCGTGGAAGCACCATGGGCTTCAGTTGCTCGGAGAGGGGTGGCGAGCCGCTTCCACCACCCACTCGAAGTCGACCGATTCCCGAATGGGGTGTACTTCTGGGATGGTGCGTGTGCTGATGCCAAAGACCGACCGGTGGGCCTGCACAGCCCAGTCAAGGGCGATCTGTTCGGGCGTATCCGGACGAGGTTCTATGAAGACCGTTGCCCGGCTCAGGGCTGTCTGAATAAAAGCGCGCTGCCGGTCTCGGCGTTCGTTTGGCCGCAGTTCCATGAGAAAAGGGGAGAGCAACAGGCCGCCGGCCCGTAAGGTGGCAGTGGCCACAGGACGCATGGGGGGGAGGAGTTGGGCCAAGCCGGTGTGAGCGATCATGATAGCCGGGTGAGAACGAGGCGCGTTATGGCAGAGCTTTTGTAGAGCTACGTCGAAGCCGGAGAGAGCGCCGGTGATCGGGATGCAGCCAGCTTTAACCAGGTGCAGCGTTAGCTCCTGGACTCGTTCGTAGGCGGCCTCAGAGATAGGCGGTCGTGCCAGCAGTGCCACAGTGGGTTGTTTCAGGAGCTCCAGATTGCCATAGGCAAAGAGCAGAAAAGGGCGCTGATGTGGAGGCAGGGCTTCCAGTGAAGCAGGCCATGCTTCGTCGTGCGGCGTCAGCACCTGTACCCGTCTGGTGATCAGACTGGTCAGTTCGGTGCTGGTCCGCGTGAGTAGCTGACGCATGAAGGAAACATTGAAGAGCTGAGCCAGCAGACGCGTAACCTCAGGACGATTGCCCAGATGGGCCTGAAGGGCCTCTGGAGTGTAGGCATAAAGGGCTTCAGGACTATCTATGTGGCGTACAAGCCACCCTCCTGTCGCCCAGTCGTTGGGCGACAACCGCGCAATCGCCAGGGCAAAGAGGGTAGCGGCCGTCACGGGATCGATACAGGCAGACTATTAAGAAAGTAACAGGTTAAGGTCTGGAAAGCAATCCATTATTTTATACTTTCTCTCAGTATCGTCGATATCTGTTACAGAATAAAAAAGATGTATCGGGAAAGAATGGCATTTATGCGTCGCTGGTGGTCCTCGTGGAAGGAGCGGTCCAGATCGCAGGGGGACTGGGCGCTGGTGCTCAGTGGGGGCGGAGCGCGTTCGGCATACCAGGCCGGCGTCTTGCGGTACATTGCCGAAGCGTTTCCGGACCGTGCCTTTACGATTCTGACCGGAGTTTCAGCCGGAGCTATCAACGCGGCCCAACTGGCAAATCATACCGGTACGTTTCCAGAGGCCGCCGTACGCCTGGTGCAGACCTGGCAGGCCGTTCGTCTTGAGGATGTAATGGAGCCGGAGTCGCGCTGGAAGGTGCTACGCACCCTGCTGCGGCGCGCGCGGTCGAATGGTGAGCAACCCCTTCCAGAAGACACGCTGCGTGGTCTGGTGGATAACGCACCGCTGCGGGCTTTTCTAAAACGGCACCTGCAGACGACCGATGGGCGGTTGCACGGCGTGGCCTTCAACCTGAAACGAGGCACGCTGCGTGCCTTTGCCGTTACTACGACCAACTACTCGACAGGCCAGTCGGTTACCTGGGTGGAAGGGCGCAATATTGAAGACTGGGAACGGCCTGACCGTCGGGGTGTGCGAACCGCGTTGACCATTGAGCATATCCTGGCGTCGGCGGCCCTGCCGCTGGTGTTCCCGGCTATCCGACTGGGCAATGCCTGGTACGGAGATGGCGGGATCAGTCTGCTAACGCCGCTGGCACCGGCCATTCACCTGGGCGCCAACGCTATTCTGGCTATCTCGACGCGCTACAAACGCAGCCAGGAAGAAGGCGATGCGCACGACGTAGCTGGTTATCCACCGGCTGCGCAGATTCTTGGCTTGATGCTCAATGCGATTTTCCTGGACACACTCGACCAGGATGCGGCCATGTTGACCCGCATCAATCGGCTTGTAGAAAAACTGCCACCCCATCGGCGCAACGGGCTTCGCCCGATTCGTCTGCTGATCTTGCGGCCTTCGGTGGACCTGGGTAAGCTGGCCGCTAACTATCGGCCTCCTGTTAAAGGCGCCTTGCGTTTTCTTACCTGGGGGTTAGGCGCTACCGAGACGAAGACACCCGACTCGCTCAGTATGATGCTGTTCGATCCGGACTATATCGCCCAGCTCCTGGAGATTGGCTACGAAGATGCCCGCCGCCAGCATGATCGCATCGCGGCCTTTCTGCAAGGCGCACCGCGGCGCCCACCGGGCAACGGTCATCCACAGACGACCTCGACAATCAGCGGTGCGAAAGCACCACCCGCAGCCCAATAAAAGCGGGTGGTGGGGGAGGCACCGCTTTTGTTCTCGGATCACGCACCGTGACCGCCGACGCACCGGCAGGCGCCAGACGACCGTCTTTACCTATCGCCCATTCAGCTACATTGCCGTCCAGATCATACAGCAACGGAGCATCCGGGTCCCTGGCGTTGCCTGGGGGGCGCGAACCAACCGGTAGCAGTAGCTCATCCGGTCGAAAGTCAGCCAGTATGTCTGCCAGCTGCCGACGCTCGTCTGGATTTGGCGAGTAGCCCAACCAGTAGGCCAGGGTATTTTCTGAAGGACCGGCTTTTTGCTGAAGCATTTCCAGCTCGTCTCGGGTAGGTAGGCGATAGGGTTTCCCGGTCTGGCGGCGGAGCCAGACGACATAAGCACGCGCTTCCTCAGCCGTGATGCCACTGGCCGGATAGTTTTCGGTACCGGGCGGTACAGGGTAGTCCGGCTTGAAAGCACGAAACTGTGCCCGCGTGATTTCAAAACGGCTGACCTGCAGGGTGTCGTTGACCCGTACCATTTCCGGAAGCAATAGGCCATGCTGCTCAATGCCGTAGTGGCCGTTGGCCGTCCGGGCAATCTGACGGGCCCGTAGCTGGAGTGCCAGCGGGGCATTTTCGGGAAGCACGCGCCGGCGCAGGCGCTCGGCCATCGAGGTGCGGCCGAACAGGTAGGTGTCGGCCCAGGCCAGATCTTCTTCCATCTTGCGCTTCTGATGAGAAGGACGTCGAAAGCTGTGCGGCTCGTCAGGGTACAGAATGAAACGCACCGGTGCTTTCCCAAGCTGCTGAAGTGCCCGATAGTGCTGCCAGCCCTGTTCGGTAGGCACAGCCGTATCCCGATCGCCGAAATGAATCAGCGTAGGCGTAACAACGCGGTGTAGCCGAAAGAGGGGGCTTTTGGCAATGTAATGGTCCAGGCGCTCCCAAGGCGGCCCGCCGAAGTATGAGTCGTCGAAGCGCACCCCAAAAGCGCAGTTGCCATAGTCCGAGATCCAGTTTACATCACCTGCGCCTGGCATGGCCACCTTGAAGCGCTCTGGATATTCGACGGTCAGCGCGATGGTCAGAATGGCGCCGTTGGACCAGCCCATGACTCCCAGTGAATCGGGATCCACCAGCCCCTGATCGACCAGATACTCGATGCCTTTGATGATATCGGGCAGCTCCAGCTCGTAATAGCGACCTTTGATGGACTCGACGAAAGCCAGGCCGTGGTGCCCGCTGCCATGATAATTAGGACGTAGCACAAAGGCGCCGCGTTGAGCCCAGAGAGGTGGATAGACGGTCCAGTCGGCTCGCCAGGCGTCCAGATCGACACCGCTCGGACCGCCGTGGATGACCACCATCAGGGGATGACGACGGCCCGGTTGGTAGTTGAAGGGGTAGTAGAGGATGCCATTGATCGTATCACCCTCAGCGCCTTCCCAGTAAATTACTTCCGCGCGAGGAATAGGGTAATCCTTGAGATAGGTGTTCAGACGCACAAAGGGACGGACGTTATGCAGACGGCCGCGCTGATAGGTTCCGACCAGGTACTGGGGCAGCGAGTCGGCTCGGGAGTACACAAAAGCCATGGTGTGGCCGTCAGGGCCGATGCGGATTGAGGTGCTGTGGCGCAGTCGTTCGTCCGAAACGGAATGAGCACGCCATCCATTGGCGGTCTTTTCGTAAAAGCGAGGTTCCATGCGGGGGCCGGCCGCAAGCTGCACGTGTAGGCCGCCTGCAGCCACCTGATAGCCCCCATAGCCGACGCCGGCCTCCCAGTCGAGCGGTACCTCGGTATAGGTGCGCCGGGCGACGTCAAAGTAGTAAAGCTTTGTAATGCCCGCTCCCTCGTTTTCTGGATCTGAAGCAAATTCATCACTTGCGTAGAAACCGGCACCGTCGCGTGTCCACATAAAACGGCCCGGATCAAAATACTGCTTGGCGAAAATCTCGACGGTTTCGTTTCGCTCGAGGTCCAGCAAGTACTGGCGGGGCTGATGCCGTGCGTCGGCATCAACCGGGTGGGGATCAATGCTATAGACGATGTAACGCCCGGTAGGATCAACAGCAAATTCCAGGATCTCCCCTTCATTTTCTGTCAGACGCTCGATTTTCTTTGAGCCGAGGGCAATGCGGAAAAGGCGAACCGGATAGAACTCCGTGGTGTCTTCGATGGCCTGTGCGTCATCTTTCTGTTTTTTGCGCTGCTGTTCATCGTAGGTGGGCGTTTCGCGGGCGGCAAAGATCAGCCGCGTACTGTCGAACCAGGCAAAGTCCTGCACCGAAACGTCCAGCTCGGTCAGGCGGTAGGGTTCGCCGCCGAAGGTGTCGAGCAGCCAGAGCTGATTGCCCACAGCGCTATCGTCGTCCCCAGTTTTGCGGGACGAAAGAAAAGCAATATAGCGGCCATCCGGACTCCAGCGCGGATTGCGGTTGTTGCCGCTGCGGGTGAGCTGCACGGTCAGCGGCAAACCGTCGGCGCCTTTCCGGTTCAGGTAGGTCAGAAACAGGTCGGTCTCAAAACGATCTTTGTCGAAGTTGGCCTTGCGTCGTACCCAGACGATGCGCTGACCTTCAGGGGCAATTTCCAACTCGATGAGCGTTTCCTGACGCAGAATGTCTTTGACGGTCCAGGGGCGTCCGGACTGTGCCCGGACGCAGACAGTAAGCAGCAGAAGGATCAGCCCGGCGCTGATTCGTTGCATCATCGCTACAACGTGTTTTTTCGTTGGGACGACTGCTTAATCTACAAACGCAATGGCTTCGATGGTGTGAAGTAGCTGGCGGCACAGGTGCAAAAAAAAGGCTTTTTCGTCGAAGCGTGCACCTGGCCCCAGGTGCACGCCGACCTGTCGCAGGTGATCGACGGGTAGCGTGCCCGAAAAGTGGCCCCATCGGGCGCTCCGGACCGATACATAGCCGTCGTTGAGGCCTTCGTGTCGATAGATATAGCGGGCCAGAGGGGCAATACAGGGGGTGATGGGGATCGTAGTACCCGGACCAGCCATGCCGGCCCATGAAAAACAGGGAACGTTCGGGTGATCGGGCACTTCCGGGTTGAATACTTCGGTGACATAGGCAGGAGTCAACTGGGCAACGGCTTCCAGCAGGGCAGCCGGCTCGTCGGGGAGGAACAGGTGGCTGAGGTGTCGGGCCAGATGCTCCATCCAGCGCCGCATGAAGGCAGGACGCTCCAGCACGAGCTGCGCCAGCGAGGTACCCCGATGGGGGGTGGCGATCGTGGTCAGCGAGGCAACATGCTGGTAGCCGTCAAGGCGTGAGATCAAGTAGCGGGCATCCAACCCGCCCATGGAGTGCGCAATCAGATGGACTTTGGGGGCGCGCGTTTCGTGGAGCACGGCCAGCAGCAACCGGCGCCATCGCTCAGCCCGTTGGGCGATGGGGGCATAGGGGGCTACGTTGGGAGCATAGGCCCGAATGCCGTACTGCCGCAGGTGTTCGGCAATGGGATGCAACTGGCTTTTGCGCCAGGGTTGTGCCAGCGCACCCAGACCGTGCATCAGCAGTACCGGGTAGCGCAGGGGGATGACCGGAGGCTCGGGAAAAGTCGGCGCCTGGAGTCGGATTCGTGCCACAGCCATAGAACGCTTTTTTCCCCGTACGCTGAGCTATGGGGTAACATAGCGAACGCGGAGAAAATAAACACATCGCCCGGATTGCTACGGCCGGGCCTGTTGGTGGGATAGCGTAGGCCTTCGCACGTTGGCGCGTTGTCGGATGAGCTTCCGATTACTTCGTTATGAAAGGGGCAAATTGGTTGTTTTGATAGCGAAAAGCCAGCGCTGTGCCGCAGAAAGCTTTCAGGTAGCTACGTCGCAACGGCCCTGGGTCATTTGGGAGGCAAGGAGAACAATCGCGGTGTAACGATTGGCATTTGCCATAACTTCTGGGCGGCTTACTCCGCAAAAAGGCTTTCGTGGCCTGTTGGCAGTCAGCTTGTGCACAGCAGTTATCGTGGCAGGTGAGAAGGCTACAATACCAGGTGTGGGGTGTGCTCAAACTCAAGGCGGTGGGCTATGCGATTACCTGGGAGCTATGAATAGCCATGGGGCGAATGGCTGGACCTGGCCCGGTCCAATCGTCTATCGAGCAGTACGGCGGAGCGATATATAGTGGCTTCAGGAGGCTAAGATTCCGGGGAAGTGTCTGCCTGTACGATTCGGGTTAATGTAGCAACCAGAGTAGCAGCGCGACGGCGAGTGGCACACGCAGGTTGTCGTTGAGCGGAAGTGGCAGCGCTTCCAGCAACGTGGCCAGCAGCGCAGCCAGCACGCCATGGGTGGAAGGCACAGGAAAAAACCGAACGGTGAGCAGGGCGGCTCCGAAAAAAGCAAGTGAGCCTTCGAGGGTGCGACGGCTGCCAGGCCAGCAATGGCGGCCAAAACGGCGTCCTATAATGGCTGCTACTGCGTCACCCACCATGAAGAGGGCAAAGGCGGTAGCAGCCAGCGACAGGGGGAACAGCGTAGCCAGCAAAGCACTGGAGAGCAGCACCCACGTGGCACCGTTGATGGCGAGCGGACCCCCGGCGGGCGGTAGTTCCTCGGGCCGCATCATGTAACCAAAAAGCTTTCGGATCACGCGATGAAACGTCGGCCAGCGGGCGCGCAGTACGTCGGCTCCAAGAGCAGCCAATGCCAGCGGCCAGAGTACGGCCAGTGCCGTCGGACGGGGGACGTGCAACATGCCGATTGGAATGATCAACGCCAGCAGATGCAGCGCTTTGCGAAGCAGCTCACCTCGATAGGACAGAGCGGCGGTCTTCGGGATTTCCGTCATACCCGTTGCTGCAGACATTATGGCCGATCAACGAAGCGTATGGTCTTCGGTTCGGATTTAACGAAAAGGGAACTCAGCACACCGCTTTTCGATAGGCTCAGCGCTTTTACTGCATGGCGATCGGACAGATTCCATGGAAAACTTTCCTCCGCTTCAGAACGATCTGCTGCTCCGCGCAGCACGACGTGAGCCAGTCGAACGCACCCCTGTCTGGATAATGCGCCAGGCCGGGCGTTACCTGCCTGAGTACCGAGCGCTTCGGGCTGACGAAGCCTTTTTTGAGGTGGTGCGCACGCCGGAACTGGCCACCGAGGTGACGTTGCAACCCCTTCGACGCTTTCCACTTGATGCCGCCATCATTTTTTCCGACATCCTGGTGGTGCCGCAGGCGCTGGGATTGCGCGTGGAGATGATTCCCGGACGGGGACCGTACTTTCCGGATCCGCTGCGAACCGTGGAAGACCTGCGGCGACTTCGGCGGCCGGAGGTGCGCGAAGCCCTGTATTATATGCTGGAAGCCATCACAATGACGCGGAAGGCGCTGGCCGGCCGCGTACCCCTTATCGGCTTTTGCGGGGCCCCCTGGACGCTCATGGCCTACATGGTCGAAGGTGGCGGCAGTAAAACGTTCGCTCGTGCCAAAGGCTGGCTCTATCGACAGCCCGAAGCCAGCCATCGGCTGCTGACGCTGCTGACCGATGTACTCGTGGAGTTTCTGGTCGCGCAGATTGACGCCGGCGCCCAGGTGGTGCAGGTATTTGATTCCTGGGCCGGCGTGCTGAGCCCGGACCTTTTCCGCACGTTTGCGCTGCCCTACCTTCAGCGCCTTGGCCAGGAAGTTGGCAAAGCACGACCCGAGGTGCCGCGCATTGTGTTCGCCCGAGGAGCTCATGCGGCGCTGGCCGAGCTGGCTGAGGCCGGTTACGACGTCGTAGGACTCGACTGGACCATTGATCCCCGACAGGCCCGAAAGCTTACCGGTGGACACGTGGCCCTGCAGGGCAACCTGGATCCCTGTGCCCTGTATGCCGAACCCGCAACGATCCGCCGGTTAACTCATCGGATGCTCGAAGCCTTCGGACCGCGTGGACACATTGCCAACCTGGGTCACGGTCTGCATCCCGACCATAACCCGGACCACGTGCGTGCCTTCGTGGAGGCCGTGCACGACTATGTGCCGGTCACGTCCGAATGAGCGGCAGGCAGGAGCGGGCAATATCTCATGCCTGTTGAGGCGTCCGGCCTCAGGTGCGGCCGGCAGGTGCTGAATGAAAGTGGGAATGCCAAACGAGCAGGACCGCGCTAACCGGGTAGCTCGGGGGAGCGTCCGCATGTCGGCAGTATCGACCGGCAACGCAGTACATCGTTCGCTTACGCGTCCGTTCACGTGAGGTGTGGGGCAGGGGGCGTCAGCTCCCTAAAATGTTTCAGAAACAAAAAAGCGTGCAATAAATTGTCCCGGACGACATTCCCATGCAACGCTCGTTTGGAGATCGGTACTGGTGGTATAGCGAACCGCCTGACACAACAAACAGGGGAAGTTTGCGTGGGAGGTGAACAAACGGCAGAAGGGAGGCAAAACGACGCGATGCTGGAAATCGCAGAATTGCCGGTGCTTTATCTGGACAATCACCTGCTGGTAGTCAATAAACCTCCCGGATTGCGTAGTCAGGGCGATCGCAGCGGTGCGCCCACTGTACTTTCGCTGGGCAAAGCGCTGATCAAGGAGCGCTTCAACAAGCCAGGCAATGTCTATCTGGGGCTGGTACACCGGCTGGACACGCCGGTGTCTGGAGTTATGGTGCTGGCCCGCACTTCGAAGGCAGCAGCCCGGTTAATGCAGCAGTTTCGGGAGCGCACTGTGGAGAAAGTGTACCTGGCGCTTGTAGAGGGGATGCTGGAGGGGCAGGGAATCTGGGAGGATTTTATTGCGCCGGCCCGTGACCACATGCGCCTGGTGCCTGAGGACCATCCCTGGGGTAAACGGGCCGTGCTACACTGGCAGGCCCTGATGACACGTAACGGACTGACGCTGATGCACCTGGTGCCTGAAACCGGCCGTAAGCATCAGATTCGGGTGCAACTGGCCTTTCGCGGGTATCCCATCCTGGGAGATCGGCGCTATCGGGCGCGCCGGTGGCTGGCTCCTGGCCAGATTGCGTTACATGCCTGGAAACTGTCGATTACGCACCCGACCCGTCGTGAGCGCATGGGCTGGACGGCTCCGGCTCCTTCATCCTGGGACGAAGCGTTTCGGGTGCAGGTGAATCGACTGCTGGCTTATCTGGAAGCTGCCGGCCCGGAGGGCATTCGGTAGCCTGCTACGGATTCGGCACAGAGGGCTGGAGCAGGTACCACGCAGACCTCTTCGTCGCGGAATGGATCGACGACAATAGGAATGTGCTGGTAGGTCTCAAATCGGCCGGCCCCGCGCTGAAACTGTCGCCCGATCGCTTTACACAGCCGGCGATAGGCCGTGCGTCCTACCAGAATATAGCGGGCCTCGTAGCCGGCTTCCTGCAACTGTCGCAGGCTGTCGTGAATGAATGGCAGCATTTCCTCGTCGTTCGGCGTATATTCCAGAACCGTCATAAGCCCCAACCTGTGTCGTTGCGTTATGCTGGATGATCATGCTCGCGTCAATCGGCTACGCGAAGAGCCGCGCACCGATATTCCCATGGCGCATCGCGTGCGGCGCTTTGTGGAAGCGCTGCAGCTGCATATCTGCAAGGCTATAGAAGACGTTGACGGCGCTGCCCAGTTTCGGCGAGATTCCTGGAATTATCGCGAAGGCGGTGGAGGATTAACCTGTGTGCTGGAGAACGGGGCCGTCTTTGAGAAAGCCGGTGTCAATACGTCGGCGATATGGGGGCGGCTGTCTGAGCGGGCTGCCCGGGCCATTGGTGTGCAACCGGCGCCGTTTTTTGCTACAGGACTTTCCCTGGTCATTCATCCCCGCTCGCCTTACGTTCCCAGTGTCCACGCCAACTTCCGCTATTTTGCGCTGGGAGAAGATCTCTTTCACCCGGAGGATCAATGGTTTGGCGGAGGGGCCGATTTGACCCCTTACTATCCTTTTCTGGAAGATGTGCAACACTTCCATCGGGTCTGGAAGGAGGTGTGCGATCGGCATCCAGGTGTGGCTGACTATGCGCGTTTCAAGGCCGCCTGTGATGCTTATTTCTACCTGCCCCATCGTGGCGAAATGCGCGGAGTAGGTGGCATTTTCTACGACTACCTGCGCGACGATCCCGAAGGAGCGTTCTTTTTTACACGGGAGGCCGGACGTGCTTTCCTGCGTTCGTATCTGCCGATCGTCGAGCGTCGCAAGGACATGCCCTATGGTGAGCGGGAGCGGCACTTCCAGCTCCTGCGACGGGGCCGTTACGTGGAGTTCAATCTGATTTACGATCGGGGCACCCGTTTTGGCCTGGAGTCAGACGGCCGTGCTGAGAGCATTTTGATGAGCCTTCCCCCTGAAGTGCGCTGGCAGTACGACTGGCGTCCGATGCCTGGATCTCCCGAAGAGGCTGCGCTCTGGTTCTTCCAGCCCCGCGACTGGCTGAGTCTGAAAGCCTCCGATGTACCATCGGTTACTGTGGGCCGCCGTGAAGCGTCGCGTGATGCGTAACGTGGACAGCGACAATGCACGGCCGATAGACAAGCCTGAAGCTGACCACAGCGTCCCAAAGGAAATCCGTCGGTGACATCCTGGTTCGGGCGCAGTGATTCAGCGAAAGGAGCATCTTTGAAATCTCTGCGCGTCGTGGCAGCTATTAACAATTTGGTGACGATTTGCTAACTTATGACTGGTTGGCTGAGTGGAGGAGTCAACGTGCCGGTTTGGGGCTATCGCTTTCTTGTACCGAAGATGCCATGAGGGGGATGACTGCAGTGCAACGTGCCTGGCGCACCCCAGAAATTGAAGAACTGACCAATCGATATATTATTCATCCATTAAGCTGGGCACTGGTGCAGCGTCTGGCACGATGGGGGGTGCATCCTAATACAGTTTCTCTGGTAGGGCTGGCGATGGGGGCTGGTGCGGCAGTGGCTTACTACCACTATACCTCCTGGGTAGCCAGTGTGTTGGGGTTTTTACTGATGGTGGGATGGCATGTTATGGACGGTGCCGACGGACAGCTGGCCCGGCTTACCGGACGCACTTCAGAGATTGGCAAAGTACTCGATGGACTCTGTGACCACGGCACCTTTGTCCTGATCTACATCAGCCTGGCACTGGCCACTTATCCGGGGGTTGGATGGATTGCCTGGGTGCTGGCGGTATCGGCCGGAATCAGTCACATTATCCAGGCCAGCACCTACGAGTTTCAGCGCCAGGCCTACGATTACTGGGTCCATAATAAGCAGCAGGCAAAGCCGGTTACGCCGGAAGCCTTTCAGGAAACGCTGGCGCAGAAGCAGGGCCTGGCTCGGTGGATGGGACGGCTGTATCTGGTTTATCTGCGCGTGCAGTACGGTGTGGGAGCGGCTGATCCCGCCCTGATGCAGTTGCTGGAAAAAGCGCTGGAGCGGCTCTCATATCCGGAGAAAGTACGGCAGATGTATCGCTTTGTACATCGGCCTCTGGTGCGTCGCTGGGCTGTAATGAGTTCAAATTATCGCACGCTGGCCATTTTTGTGGCCTGCCTCTATGGTAGGCCGCTGGCTTTTTTTATGTTTGAGCTGATAGGACTCAACCTGATCTATCTGCTGCTCATTATTCAGCAGCGTTTACGGAACCGTCGATTCCGATTGTGGTTGCGCCGCCAGTTGGAAGCGAAGCCGGCGGATGCCTGGCTATCAAGGTAATGTAATTCACCATCCTGAAAGTGGAGTTGTCTATGAGCGAAGCTGTCTCGATTGCGCCTCCAGAAGGCAAATTGCTGGTGCTGACGCCCGGACTGGGCGCGGTTGCTACCACGTTCATGGCAGGAGTTGAAGCAATTCGGCAGGGACGTGCGCGCCCCTATGGATCGCTGACGCAGATGCAAACGATTCGACTGGGACGTCGCTCGGCCGGACGCAACCCGCTGATCAAAGAGTTTTTACCTTTGGCCGAGCTCAATGATCTGGTTTTCGGGGCCTGGGACATCTTCCCGGATGATGCCTACGAGGCAGCCCTACGTGCCCGGGTGCTCGAACTTCGCGACCTGAAGCCGCTGGAGGACTTTCTGCGCACCATTCGTCCTATGCCGGCTGCTTTCGATCGGCAATACGTGCGCCGACTTGACGGGCCGAATGTCAAAAAAGCCCGCACAAAGAAGGAGCTGGCCGAAATGCTGCGCGAAGACATCCGGGATACGATCGAGAAAACAGGAGCCAGCCGGGCGGTCATGATCTGGTGCGGCTCGACGGAGGTGTACACGCGTCCGTCCGATTGCCATCGCTCAATCGAGGCTTTCGAGGCGGGAATGGCAGCTAATGATCCTTCCATCACGCCTTCTCAGTTGTATGCCTATGCGGCCATCATGGAGGGCGTGCCCTATGCAAACGGAGCCCCGAACCTCTCGGCCGATGTACCTGCCCTGGAACAGTTGGCTGAGGCGAAAGGAGTGCCAATTGCTGGAAAGGATTTCAAAACGGGCCAGACTATGCTCAAGACCGCCCTGGCGCCTGCTTTCAAGGTGCGCATGCTGGGCGTGCGCGGCTGGTTCTCGACAAACATTCTGGGGAATCGAGATGGCGAGGTGCTGGACGACATCGATAGCTTTCGGGCTAAAGAGGTGACCAAAGCAGGGGTGCTCGACACCATCCTGCAACCCGACCTGTACCCGGAGCTCTACAGCGACCTCTATCACAAGGTACGCATTAATTTCTATCCGCCACGCGGTGATGCCAAAGAGAGCTGGGACAACATCGACATCTTCGGCTGGATGGGATACCCGATGCAGATCAAGGTGAACTTCCTGTGTCGGGATTCGATCCTGGCTGCTCCTATTGTGCTGGATCTGGCCCTGTTTCTGGACCTGGCTGCTCGGGCTGGCCTGAAAGGCATTCAGGAATGGCTGTCGTTCTATTTCAAGAGTCCGCATGTCCAGGAAGGGCATGTACCCGAGCATGACCTGTTCATTCAGCACATTCGTCTGAAAAATACCTTGCGTGTGCTGGGCGGTGAGTCGCCCATTACGCATCTTTCCGAAGAGTTTGAGCTTTACGAGAATCTGAAATGACATCAGATGGCACAGGACCCCGGACGGGCATTGTGCTGGCGGCTGGTCTGGGCTCGCGGCTGGCCGGTGCCCGTCCGGGATTTCGGCTAAAGCCGCTTACCCCGGTGGCCGGCATGCCACTGATTCTGCGTACGTTGCGCAGCGTGGCCCTGGCCGGTTGTAAGGAGGTAGTCATTGTCGTGGGCTATCACGGAGAAGAAGTGCGCGAAGCGGTAACGCAACACTACAGCGGACCACTTCGCGTGCATTTTGCTCATAATCCGCATTACGAGTTGCAAAACGGCCTTTCTGTACTGGCGGCACGGCCGTATGTGCGCCAGGAACCGTTTCTGCTAACCATGGCCGACCATGTGCTGGGAGATGAGCTCATGGCGCTGGTGCGCACGCATCGGCCGCCCGAAGATGGGGCTACGCTGCTGGTCGACTACCGCGTTGATCAGATCTTTGACCTGGACGACGCCACCAAGGTGCACGTTGAGGATGGCTGGATCGTTGATATTGGCAAGCACCTGAACGACTTCAATGCCATCGATACAGGTGTTTTTGTGTGCACCTTTGCGTTGATGGAGGCGCTGGAAGCTGTCTATCGGGAACAGGGCGATGCGTCGTTGTCCGACGGCGTACGGCGGCTGGCCCGGGTGCGCCGCATGGCTGCGCTCGACATCGGCGATGGCTTCTGGCAGGATGTGGATACGCCTGAGATGCTTGCGTATGCTGAACGTCGCTTGCTGGAACTGGCCCGCTCACCCGTTCAACCATAGGAAAAAACGAAAGCATTTCCGGGCCCTATCTGCGCTTGGAGTTCGCTATCGCCCGGGGAATCCTGCCACCTACGCAATGGTTGATCATGTCCGAAGAAACCGTCGCTCGACGTAGCCCTCTGCCGACGGTTAGGTGTTGACCACCCTGGGGCCAGCCTCAACCACTTCCCGAGCGCACCCGGCGCGATACTTTTCGAAGTTCTGGGCAAATAGCCGGGCCAGACGATCCGCCATCTCGTCGTAAGCCGTCGGATCGCTCCAGGTGTGGCGCGGCTGCAAGATTTCGTCCGGCACGCCCGGACAGCGGGTAGGGATGGCAAAGCCAAAGCGTTCATCCACTACGGTAGGCATTTGTGCCAGCGTGCCGTCGTGGATAGCGTCGATGATCGCCCGGGTGTGGGCCAGCTTGATGCGCTGACCTACTCCGTAAGGGCCACCTGTCAATCCCGTATTGATCAGCCAGGCCTGTGTCTTATGGCGCCGCATGCGCTCGGCCAGCATTTCGGCATACTTGAAGGGATGCCATACGAGGAAGGCAGCCCCGAAACAGGCCGAAAATGTAGCCTGGGGCTCGGTCACACCCACTTCCGTGCCAGCGACCTTGGCAGTGTAGCCGCTGATGAAATGGTACATGGCCTGCTCAGGGGTCAGACGGGCCACGGGGGGGAGTACGCCAAAGGCGTCGTAGGCCAGGAAAATAATGTGACGCGGATGCCCTCCCACGCAGGGAATCTTGGCGTTGTCGATAAACTCAATGGGATAAGAAGCCCGGGTATTTTCCGTAATGGAGGCGTCTGCATAATCCACCACACGCGTTTCCGGATCGAAGACCACGTTTTCGAGAACGGTCCCGAACCGGATGGCGTTGTAAATCTGCGGTTCGCCTTCCGGCGAGAGATTGATCACTTTAGCGTAACATCCACCTTCAATGTTAAAGATGCCCTCGTCGGTCCAACAGTGTTCGTCGTCACCGATCAGCCGGCGCTTGGGATCCGCCGAGAGCGTGGTCTTGCCCGTGCCTGACAGACCGAAGAACAGCGTTACATCACCTTCTGGCCCTTCGTTAGCCGAGCAGTGCATCGAAAGTATGCCCCGCAGGGGCATCAGGTAGTTCATGACGGTAAAGATACCCTTCTTCATTTCGCCGGCGTACTCCGTGCCCAGGATGACCATTTCACCCCGCTCAAACGAGAGGTCAACACTGGTTTTCGAGGTCATGTGGGAAGTGTAGCGATTGGCCGGAAAGCGCCCGGCGTTGTAGATCACATAGTCGGGCTTACCAAACTGCGCCAGCTCTTCCCGGGTGGGTCGAATGAGCATGTTATGCATGAAAAGGGCATGATAGGGCCGCTCACAGATCACTCGCACCTTGATCCGGTATTTGGGGTCCCATCCGGCAAACCCATCGATGACATACAACCGGTCGCGCGTGTTCAGGTAATCAATAGCCCGCTCGCGGTTAATGAGAAAGGTGTGTTCGTCAAGCGGAATGTTGATGGGGCCCCACCAGATGTTTTCCTGGCTTTCCGGGTGTTCGACGATGCGCTTGTCGGCCGGACTGCGTCCCGTTTTTGCTCCGGAGGTGCAGGCCAGCGCACCACTGCTGACAACGGCGGCACGTGCATCGTAGCGAACGGCCTCTTCGTAGAGCACCGCCGGAGAAGGGTTGCGCAGCACATAGGGTACGTGTAGTCCGTAGGCTTTCAGATCCATTGTCCTGATCATTTTTGATATGAATTCAAAGCAAGGTCTCAACTTACACGTTATGCTTAAGCATAGGAAAAGCGCTCCCGATAATTGTTAAACGTCTGATAATTGTTAAACATCTATCTAAGAATTGCAGAGATTCGACAAGGTTGCCGGCTTTGGGGGAAACTTCAAAAGAAAACCGGAACTGGCAATCTTGTGCAGGCTCTAACCGGGTACTAACCTGAAGCAGGAGTAAGGGCCATGACGCCTCGGCAGTTTCTGAAACTTTATCGGTATGACGACCGCCTGGTACGCGGCGGCTATTTTTCCTCGGCGCCTCTTTCTGTCAATCCTGGAGAGACAGTCGGCGTTGTGCTGCTCAATCTCGGAGGACCGGAGCGGACTGCAGATGTCGAGCCGTTTCTGTACAACTTGTTCATGGATCCGGCGATTATCGATATGCCGCTGAAAGGTGTCTGGCGGCATTGGCTCTGTCGGCTGATTGCTCGGCTGCGGGCCAAGAAAGTGGGGAAGGATTATGAATTGATTGGAGGCGGATCGCCCCTGAACCGACTGACGCGGGAGCAAGCCCAGGCGCTGGAGCGCCTGTTGAACCGTCGTTTTGGCCAGCCAGCCGGGGTGCATTTCCGCACCTATATCGCTATGCGTTACTGGCATCCATTCAGCGAGGAGGCAGCGCAGCAGATGCAGGCCGAAGGGGTGGACAAGGTCGTGCTGCTCCCGCTCTATCCGCAGTATTCCAAGACCACGACCGGTTCTTCACTACTGTATTGGTGGGTGTTAGAGCAGGAAGGTGAGATCCCACGCTGGCCCACCACCTACGTGTACGAATATGCTGCCCATCCCAAGTATATTCAGGCAATCAGTGAGCGCATCGACGAGGCGCTGCAACGCTTTCCTAAAGCGGTACGCACAGAGGTCCATCTGGTCTTCAGCGCACACGGCACGCCGCTGATCGAAATGAAGGAACGACGTGATCCCTACTGCTGTCTGATCCATTCCACGGTGGATCGGGTCATGGCTTATCGAGGCCATGACCTGCCCTATCACGTATCGTTTCAGAGTAAGGTGGGGCCGGGCGAGTGGCTGACTCCGAGCACACCCGACAAGCTGGCAGAGCTGGGACGCCAGGGCGTAAAGGCAGTACTGATGGTTCCGGTGGCGTTCGTGACCGACCATATTGAAACTTCTTTTGAGCTGGATATCGAAGTGCGCGAGGAGGCCGAGCAGTTCGGAATTACTCATTACGAAGTGATGCCGGCATTGAATTGTCATCCGCTATTCATTGAAGCCCTGGCTGAGGTGACGGTGGCCCAGCTTCGGTTGCCGGTAGCTCCCGAAGCGACAGGTCCTGCGGGCGATGGTATGCCGGATACTACACCGTATCCTGTTCGTCCGCTCGACGAGTTGCCTCGCTATCATCCACGGGTGCGTAAGACGCGTTGCCACCAGTGCGAACACATCACGGAAGCACGGTGCTGGATACCTTCAGAGTGTGGGCCGGCACGAACGCAGCCGGAAAGCCCGGCGCCGCCTAAACCTTCGATGCAACCCAAACGGCCCGCCTCCTAAAGATGCAGCTATCGCAGAGTCAGGCCCTTTTTGAGGCGGCACAGCGGGTCATTCCGGGAGGGGTAAACTCGCCAGTTCGAGCATTTGGCAGTGTAGGGGGAACGCCGCCATTCATTGCACGAGCAACGGGCGCCTATATCGAGGACGTTGATGGCAATCGTTATATCGATTACGTCGGCTCCTGGGGCCCGATGCTCTTCGGCCATGCTGCTCCTGAGGTCGTACGGGCCATCCAGGAGGCCGCTACGCGTTCGCCTTCCTTTGGAGCGCCCACCGAGCTCGAGGTGCGGGTGGCCGAGTTGATCTGTGAGCTGGTCCCTTCGATTGAGATGGTGCGCCTGGTCAACTCGGGTACCGAGGCGACCATGAGCGCCGTGCGTCTGGCACGTGCGTACACAGGGCGTCCCAAAATCATCAAGTTCGAAGGGCATTATCATGGGCATGCCGACTTTTTCCTGATTGCTGCCGGAAGTGGGGCGCTCACCTTTGGCCAGCCCAATTCCCCCGGGGTGACGCCGGGCACGGCACAGGACACGCTGCTGGCTCGGTTCAACGACCTGCAGCACGTTGAACAGCTTGTAGCGGCGAACGATGGGGAGATTGCCGCCATTATTCTGGAGCCTGTGGCCGGGAACATGGGATGCGTGCCTCCCGAACCGGGCTTTCTGGAAGGGCTGCGGAGACTTTGCGACCGGCACGGCATCCTGCTGATCTTTGACGAGGTGATGACGGGCTTTCGGGTGGCACGCGGGGGCGCGCAGGAGCGCTATGGAGTATTGCCTGATCTGACCACGCTGGGCAAGATCATCGGGGGCGGTCTGCCGGTAGGAGCCTACGGTGGGCGGCGCGAGATCATGGAATACGTGGCGCCCAGAGGTCCTGTCTATCAGGCAGGTACGCTTTCTGGCAATCCATTAGCCATGGCCGCGGGCTATGCCGTGCTGCGTAAGATCGCCGATACACCCGACCTCTATGAGCGCCTGGAGGCATTTGGTGCGGCGCTGGAAGCCGGCGTCCGCGAAAATCTGAAAGGCTTGGGATTGAACCTGTACTTCACACGGGTGGGCGCCATGGCCACCCTGTTCTTTACTTCGGAACGGGTCGTGGACTACGAGACAGCTCGCCGATGCGATACGCAGCGCTTCGCCCGTTACTTTCATGCCATGCTGGAAGAGGGCATCTATTTACCGCCGTCGCAATTCGAGGCCTTCTTCTTCTCCACAGCCCATGGCGAACGTGAGTTGGAACAGACGCTCAGCGCGCAGCGCCGGGCGCTTGCGCGCGCTTTCGCCGACGACGGCGACGGGGGGTAGCAGCCGCGTCGGTTGAGGGCTCGACAAAGCGCAGGTCGATCTGTCGCGTGGTCGGATCTGCACGTACGACCATTACCTCGACTACGTCGCCCGGACGATAGCTTTTGCCTGAATAAAGCCCGCGTAGTGTGTAGCGGCGTTCGTCGTACTCGTAATAATCGTCGCCCATATCTCGCACGTGCACCAACCCCTCGACCCACACGCCTTCGAGCTCGACAAATACCCCGAAATTGGTGACGCTGCTGACAACTCCGCGGAACCGTTCGCCTACGTGCTGCTGCATGTACTGTACCTGTTTGAAGCGCACCGAGTCGCGCTCGGCTTCTTCGGCCGCTCGCTCTCGTTCGGAACAGTGCTGGCAACGGGCCTCCAGTTCATCGGCATCGACGGCGGGCGCTTGCTTTGTTTGCTTCAGATATTGCTTGAGCAAGCGGTGGACCATCAGGTCAGGGTAACGCCGAATCGGGCTGGTAAAATGCGTATAGAAGTCGAACGCCAGCCCATAGTGGCCGATGTTCTGCGTTGAGTAACGGGCTTTAGCCATAGCACGAAGTGCCGCTTCTTCGATAACAGGCGCTTCAGGGGTTCCTTTTACCTGTTGCAGTAACGCGTTGAGTGCGCCGGAAGCGACACTGCCCTCTTCGATTTCCAGGCGATAGCCAAAAACCCGCACGTACTGGGCAAGCTGGCGGATTTTCTCCGCATCGGGCCGATCGTGGATACGATAGACAAAAGGGGGTGCCTCGGGACGCTTGCCGATCGTCTCGGCCACCAGCCGGTTGGCCAGTAGCATAAACTCTTCGATCAGCTGATGGGCAGCAAGCCGCTCCTTGCGATAGAGACGCACTGGATTGCCAGCTTCATCCAGTTCAACTTTGACCTCAGGTAAATCAAAGTCAATCGCGCCGGCTTTCATGCGGGTCCTGCGAAGTTGCTGGGCCAGCTGGTGGGCCTGGCGTACAGGCTCGGCCAGCGGATGATCGGCGCCGTCGATGATGGCCTGCGCTTCTTCGTAGGTGAAACGCTGTCGAGAGTGGATGATGGTTTCCCGGATCTGATAGTGCACAACCTGCGCCGCGGGGGTCAGCTCCATGAGGACCGAATAAGTCAGCTTATCCTCGCCTGGACGCAACGAGCAGACCTGGTTGGAAAGCTTTTCGGGGAGCATGGGAATGACGCGATCCACCAGATAGACGCTGGTGCCGCGCTGATACGCCTCTTCGTCAAGTGCAGAGCCCGGTCGGACGTAATAGCTGACGTCCGCAATGTGCACGCCTACCTCGATGTGGCCATTGGGTAACTGACGCAGGTGCAGGGCGTCGTCGAAGTCTTTGGCGTCGGCGGGGTCGATTGTGAAGACCTCGCGGTCACGCAGATCCAGCCGACGGCGGTATTCGCGTGCAGGAATAGTGTCCGGAATGCGTTCGGCTTCCTTAAGGGCTGCTTCAGGGAAACCAGTACGGATGTCTTTGCTGAGTGCCAGCGCCAGCACCTGCACACGGGGGTCACTGGCCGGACCAAGCACTTCGAGCACGCGGCCTTCGGGCGAAGCTTTGGGATCCTCAAAGCGATCGATGGAGACGATCACTTTGTCGCCAGCGCGAGCCCCGTTGAAAGCTTTGTAGGGTACATAGATGTCGCGGGTCAGGCGTGGATTGTCAGGTACAACGAGGGCAAAGGCACCGCGTGGATAGAACGTCCCGACCGTTCGGGTACGCCGGCGCTCCAGCACTTTGAGCACTTCGCCCTCACGGCGGCGCTTGCCGCGTGCGGGTGCCGCCAGCCCTACCAGTACACGGTCGCCATCGAGCGCCGTGCCCATGTGGGCTTCGCTGATGTAGATGTCTTCCTCTTCCTGGCCCTCGACTTCCACAAACCCGTAGCCCTGTGGATGCACGCGTAGAATGCCTTCGACGCGATAGGGACGGCGCTCGTAGGTGTAGCGTCCCCCCTTAACGCGGGCCACCAGATGCTGATGTTCCAGCTCCGATAGGACCTCCCAGAAACGCTGGTAAGCCTTGTAGTCGCGCAGGTCCAGCAGCTTAGCCAGCTCTTTGGGACGAAAGGCTTTGTGGGCGTTGTTACGCAGTAGCGAAAGAATTGACCGCCGGATCTGTAGACGAGTGGGGGAACGTCGGGTCTTAGAAACGGTGGGTTGTTGCTGTCCGGATGCTTTTTTCTTGCGTGCCAAGGTATTTGCCAGGTAGCTTTTGGGTTAGCGACGGTGTTCAACGTTGGCCTGCGGCGCGTTGTTGCCAGCCTGGGTCAGGGGTGGGGAGGCGGAAGTAGAACGATCCGGAATCAGCCAACCAAAGAGTCGGCGCAACAGACGACGCCAGCTGGGGAAGTCAGTCTGATAGGAAAAGCCAGCGCCCGTGATGCTGGTCAGTGTGTAGTCGTTGAGTACGTCGTCTTCACGACGGTAGAACACCTGTACCGATACGCTGGGCGTCAATCGCACCTCCACGATAAATTCGCCCAGCAGGTTTTGTTGGCCGTTGACTGTGTTTTCTCCGCGATAGACACCCTGGCCGCGGATGATCAGACGTTCATTGAGCAGACGCAGGGCCACGCCATAGGTAACGTCCAGTCGCTGAGCTCCTTCGCCCTGCACCCCCAGCAACAGATCAACGTTGGGAAGTACCTGGCTCAGATAGCGATTGAGCTGGCTGGCGATGAGTTGTGAGAGGCTGTTGAAAGCCAGTTGGTTGCCCGAGGAGGTGAGCGTTTCCGGATCGGTGCGTTCGGTGGTGAGGAGGAACGAATTGGTCAGCAGGACGCTGGTGGCATATTCGGCGGCGCGTTCGGGCTGATTGAGCAGGGCTTCCAGGCTTTCGTAGCCGGCCAGTGGTTCATTGATCGATCGGTCTACCGCCAGGCGCAGGTTGACCTGAGGCGTTTCGACGCGTCCGGTAATGTGCATCTGAACGATAAGGGGAATCAGGCCGGAGCCCTGGCCCAGCGTGCCCGGCAGGCCGGCGCGGGAAGCACGGGTACGATAGGCCGCCTGCAGATCAAGTCGTGCGTTGATAGGATCCCCATCCCAGGTAATCGTACCCCCTTCGATAAGGAAGCGACGTACGAAGATTTCACCGGCTGTGAACAAATAATCGCCTTCGGTTACGTTCAACTGTCCAAAGGCCTGAAAGGTACCTTCCTGTCGGATAATCTGTAGCCGACCGCTACCGCGGGCGTTGATGACATCACCCAGCAGGGGGTCGATCACCAGCCGGACCGTAGTGCCCTGCGGTGCCAACAGGTTCAAATCCAGGTCCAGCCCGTCCAGAAAAGGTCGCTCGCCCGGCGGGCGACCGGCCAGCAGATTGGTGCGACGGGTTGGTCGTTCCGGAATATGGCCTGTCGAGTCGGCAAAGATAATGAACGCTTCGTCTGTCTCGGGGCCGGTTTCGGCCAGTGGGATGTAAATCTCACTTTTGGGGAGTATTTGACCGTCGGCTGTTTGTAACCGGGCGCTGTAGAGCGGGCCGCTCAGCGTGAACGTACCCTGTCCCCATATTTTGCCATAAAATGGAAGATTCCGGCTGTAGGTGACGTTCATGACCTGCAAGCCTTCCAGACGGGCTGTCAGGCCAAAGGAAAAGAACCGATAATCGTTAAAGAAAATGCGGCCATCCACGCGGGCCTGTCCGCCATTTGGATCCTGCAGGTGTACGCCCTCGAGCAGCAGGCCGGTTTCATCTACAAGGACGGATCCTGCCAGCCGGTAGTGCAGATTGAAACGGGGAATCTCAAAAGCTCCTGCATATAGCTGCAGGGCAGCATTAAAGATGGGGCGTCGGAAGGTTCCGGTGATGCGCCCCCGGCCGACGAAGTAACCCTGTACGTTGGCGATTAGATTGGGAAAGATGTACGTGAAAAAGAAGGCATCGGCGTGCCTGGTTTCCAGATGCAGGTCCAGTTGGCCAGCCTCGTTGGTCGAAGGAAGGCGGACGGTGCCGAACAACCGAAGTCGGTTCGTGGCACCTGTGGTGGGATCGGGATCCAGGCGGGCGTCCAGTGCAAGCCAGGGCGATCCCGGTATGTAGTGGCTGACAAGCCGGAAGGTACCCAGCGGATGCTGGTCATAGTACAGGTGGTGAATGCGTAGAAAACCGGCCAGCTGGGGCATGCCGAACGCACCTACCAGGCTGAGTTCTCCGTCCAGGCGACCGGACAGGTTACGGCCGCGGCCCAGTGCATGGGTGAGCTCTTGCAATGCGATGCCATGCAGCGCCACATAGGCCGTATCCGTAGGCTGCGCCGAAAGCAGCCCTCGTAGCTCAATGCGGCCAGCCGTTGTATCGGTGACCGATTGGTTGTACAAAATGGCCGGGTAAATTACCACGGCGTCAGCATACAGATCGAGGCGAGCCGGCCGCGCCAGATGCCAGCGATAATTACGAACCTGCCAGAAGAACTCCTGGAGGGTCAGTCGATTGAAACGCTCCAGCAGGTCCAGCGTGGCGGTCAGGCGTAGCGTTTCACCGGTTGTGTCGGGCTGGCTGCTAAGGCTTACCTGCATTTCTCCCGGCTGCAGGTAACCCACCAGTCGCACCTGCCGCAACTGCTGCAAGCGGGCGCTCCGCCATTCGAACAGCCCGATTAGTGAGCGATCGACCACGCGACCGGTAGCAAGTTGAAGGCGTCCTCGGACGTTTTGCTGCTGGAGGAAGTCTATCTGCAGCGTATCGGCCTGGACTTCCAGGGTAAGCTGGAGCGTGTCGGCATCTGCCTGCGCCCACAGGGTTCCGGTCAGATCGGTACGTATGGTTGGTAGACCGGCCAGTGGCTGTAACCAGTCGAGGCGGTGTACCTGCAGCTTCCCCTGCAAGGACAGTCGGGGGAGAGCGGAAGCCAGAGGAGATGCTTGAGAAGGATGAGGAAAACGGTAGAAAGGCTTATCGGTCTGCCGATGGAAAGCACGGGCAAAAGCGTGTTGCCAGTGGCGGAGGATCCGGAAGAGCTGGGAAGGGGGCAGGTTGCCTCGAAGGTCCGCGGAGAGCAGATCGCCTGAAACCTGCAACCGATACCGCACAGTATCCGCGTGCGTCAGCCGCAGGAGGAGGGAGGCCGGTAAGAGCCTCCAGGATTGATCGGCCCGCTGAGCAAAAGAAGAATCCAGCGTCAGGTGGGCGGTAGCTGTCAGATGCGGCCAGTCGTGTCCTGAACCTTCCAGGGAAAGTGTGGCATTAATTCGAGTATGTAGCGTATCAGGATGCAGATAAGGACCCAGGTCGAATTGCTGGGCTATGGCCTGCATCCGAAAGCGATGTGTTTTGGGTGTGACCTGATAAAACGCCGTAGCTGTGAGGTGGCCGGTCTGCTGTGGAAGGACGAATGTAGCCCAGAAGCGGGAGCCGCTTCGCTGCAGGGTGAAAAGCAGTGAGTCACCTGCATGGCCACCGAACGGGCGAGGGTCCAGCCGGAGATGGAGATCAAATTGTCGGGAATCCTGCCCATGCAACGCAACTTGACCGGTAAGCGAGGTATGCAATGGACTGTTGGGCCACAGATAGGTGGGTTGTACATTGTGCAGACGAGCCTGCATTTCATAAGTCAGCGGCGCGTCCGTATCCTTTCGGACAAAGCGAAACAGCCCTTCCAGCATGCCGGGAAGCCCCTGCAAGTGGCCTTGGCCTTCCAGGCGTTGCAGGCGTAGCGATGTGAGGTCCAGCAGACCGCGCATCTCCAGGCGCAGGGAGGTCGGCGTGTTTGTTCGAAACGTGGTTGGAAGGGGTGCGGTGGGCCAATGGGTGGCCAGCATAGCGCTTTTCAGTCCGGTGCCAACGATCAGCAAGTCGAAGTCCAGCGAATCGGGCAGCCCCAGCAGCGTCCCTTCCAGGTGGAGGCGGCTGTCAACTGCGGCCAACTCCAACCGGTCCAGGACCAGGCCGTTGAGGGTGCCGTGCAGGCGCCCGGTGATGTCGACTGCCTCTTGTAGAGGAAGGGCTGGAAACAGCCGACGCAGTTCGGTAAAGTCAAGGGTTCCGGTATGCAGCTCCAGCTCCAGGGCCGATTCGGCCATAGACGTGCCTGGAATAAGCTGACCACTGACCGACAACAGCGTTTTGTCCAACGCCAGCTCCAGGCGAGGTAAAAGCCAGCGGCCTTCCTGATGAAGAAGCTGACCGGACAGGTAGCGCAGGGATTGATCAGGTGAGGTCAGGTGAGCCCGGAGCTGCAGGAGATCGAGCAGCAGTCGATCCGGATAGTATTCGAGGGTGGCCTGAAGGGTCAGGCTGTCCAGGCGCGTTTGTGTGTAGTCAAAGAGCTGTTGCTGTCGTACGGCTTCAGGAGCCGGGCCAATGCGATTGGTCTGGATGACCCCGTCATATAGTTGGAGCTCGGCAATGGATAGCGCCCAGTGTGAGCGTTTCGAAGCAGCGCTCGTGTCAGCACGCTGAGGAAAATGCCAGCGGCCGTGCTCGTAACGCAGAAAAAGTTTGGGATGAAACAGCTCCAGTCGTCGTAAGGCCAGAGTACGTCGAAAAAGCAGGCGCCAGGAAGGACGGAGCGCTACGGAATCGACGGCCAGCAGGAGCTGGCCATCTGGCAGGTAGAGTCGCACGTGAGTGGCATACAGACCACGGATCAAGTTGCCATCCAGTCGGCCGATCTGGAGTTGACCGTTCAGGAACGTATGAAAAGCCGCCTCCAACTGAGCCCGAACAAAGTCACGTCCGACGCGGGTGTGCGTCAGTGCCATAAAGAGGACACCACTGACGACCAGTATGCCGGCCGCCAGCAACAACAGTCGGCGAGCGATATGTCCGAGTACACGTACGGGCAAGGTGAGGTAGATATTAGAAGCTTACGACTGTCCGGCGACTTTCGCACGCGAAGCGCCAGGCAGCCTGCAGTTCGGCTTCGGTTACCTTGTCGGTAAGGTAGGCTTCTCCCAGGCGGCGCAACAGTACAAAGCGTAGCCGGCCAGCCAGCGTTTTTTTGTCCACCTGCATGGCTTCCCGCAGCGCCTCGAAGTTCAGGGGGGCGGGCGATGCGGACACTGGCAGGCGCTGCAGTAATGTACGGATGCGATCAAAGGGCAGATCCGGATGGCGTTGATGCGACAGCCAGAGTGCGGCCAGCATACCCAGCGCTACGGCTTCGCCATGCGTAAAGTGTCCGTATCCGGCCACGCGTTCGATGGCGTGCGCGAACGTGTGACCGAAGTTTAGAATGGCTCGCAGCCCGACTTCGCGCTCGTCCTGCGCAACCACCCGAATCTTGACAGCAGCCGCTCGGGCAATTAGCTCGGGCAAAAGCGCCGGCGTGCGTTGCAGGACATCCTGCCAGCGGGTTTCCAACAGCTCGAACAGCGCCGGGTCGCCGATCAGCGCATGTTTGACCACCTCGGCCAGCCCGCTGGTCCATTCTCGTTCAGGGAGCGTCTGCAGCAGCGACGGGTCGGCTAACACGAGGGCCGGCTGATGAAAGGCACCGATCAGGTTTTTGCCAAGAGCGTGGTTGATGCCGGTTTTGCCACCGATAGCACTGTCGACCTGGGCAATTAGCGTGGTGGGTAGTTGCACAAGTGGCAGTCCGCGCAGCAGGGTCGCCGCTGCAAAGCCCGCCAGGTCACCGATTACGCCACCGCCAAAAGCCAGCACAGGCGTACGCCGGTCAATCCCCCAGCGCAGCGCTTCGTCGTAGATACGTTCCAGGTAAGGGAGCGCTTTGGTAGATTCTCCCGGAGGTAACACCAGCACATGAGGCAGCCACCCCGTTGCTTCCAGAAGGGTCTGAAGTGGGGCCAGATGAAGCCGGGCTACATGCTCGTCGGTGACAATCAGACAGCGCCCCTGCCGGAGCCCCAGACGACCGAGCCACGTTGGTAGCGTCTTCAGGGAATCGATCACGACCGGATAATCTCGGCCGCCCGATATGGTCACATGATGGACCACGACGGCGGGTTGCAGCTTACCTTGGAAGGCGTTCATCTTTATAGAAAAACCCACCAGTACAATGGCTGGTCCCAGAAATTTAGGATAAATGTGGGACAATCCAACAGATCGGCCATTTTTTCTTGAATGGACGACGCTGGCGCATCAGATCGTAGCGGCGGTGCTGCAGCCAGGCGAGGTGGCCATTGATGCGACCGTGGGTAACGGACACGATACGTTATTTCTGGCGCAGCTGGTAGGGGCGGAGGGACACGTCTACGGCTTCGATGTACAGAAAGAAGCGCTGGAACGGGCGCGCCAGCGCCTGAAAGCGGCGGCACTGGACCGTCGAGTTACGCTTTTTCAGAAAAGCCATGATCAGATGGCGGAGGCGATTCCTCCGACCTGCCATGGACGCCTCGGGGCCATTATGTTCAACCTGGGGTATCTGCCCGGTGGAACCGACCGTTCATGCATTACGCGACCGGAGACCACGTTGCCCGCACTTGATGCGGCCCTACCACTGCTACGTCCTGCAGGAGTGTTGACTGTCGTCGCTTATCCGGGACACCCGGGTGGGAACGAGGAAGCTGAAGCCGTGCGAAAATGGGCTGAAACCCTCGATCCTGAAGACTTTGTGGCCGTACGTTATGCCTTTTGCAACCGCCGTCGGCCTGCACCGGAGCTGGTCGTCGTGTACAAGTGTCCCTCGCGGAGCGCTTAGCGCATCACCACAAGCCGGCGCGTCCAGTGTTGCAGGCCAACCTCTATGCGACAAAGGTACAGGCCGGCTGGCCAGTTGCGGGAGACGACAGGTAGGCGATGAGTCCCCGCCGGCAGTTGTCCCACAAAAGGCTGGGCCACTTCCTGGCCGAGCAGGTTGTAGATGCGTACGACGACCGGCTGTGCGGTGGGAAGGGTCAGCGTCAGCATGGTCTGTCCGGTGTTCGTCGGATTGGGATAAGGTCCCTCTACTACCACGGTTGGCCGGTCGGGTACCGGCGCCCTTGCCACCGGTCGGAACGTTGAGATGGCGTAGTAGGCACCGCTCGGCACCTGCGTGATGAGCGGTGGAAAGCCCTGCGAGACAGAAATCGTGGTAGCAATTTCTGCCTGAATGATTTCTACAGGGTTGGGCTGTCGCCAGTCGGCAGAGATCCAGAAATAGCTGATAAAGATGTCCAGCGGCTGCGAGAAACCCGTCACGCCACTGACGCGCACAGTGCGTTTGATGCGGAGCGTTTCGCGCGATCCGGCCGGGGTTACCAGTGTCCCATAGGCATCCACTTCCCAGAAAATCTGCACCGTGGCACCTTGAAGCAGCTCCCGGTACTGTTCGTACGTCTGGATGATCGTGCTGTCGCCGGTAAGGGCAGTCAGAAAACGCGCAATAAGGGCCAGGTCGGTGGCCGGCATGGATGGCCACTGCCAGCTTATGCCATCGGTGAGCGGAAATTTCAGGACCGGAAAACGTTCAGGCAACGTCAGCGTCGAGTCGCCAGCGGCCAGCCCGTAGTAATAGTTCCCGTCATCTGGAAGCAGACTCCCGTAAATGTAGGCATTACCCAGCAGGATGGCATGGTCCGCATCGGGAAAATCAGCAGCGCCCGGCAGACTGTTGTCGTACGCCAGATAAGGCACCGACGAGGTGGTCGGAGGTTGATAGTTCAGTGTGGTAAAGTCCCAGGTCTGCGAAGGGCCTCGCTTGTCAATCAGCGCCTGAAGGGCCAGTCGCGTCTGAGCCTGTTCGTCCTGCGTGTCGCCAAAATCGACATTGTATATGGTGCTGGCATAGGCTTTACCAATCAGGACCTGAAAGTTGTCAGCATTTAACGTAAACTGAGCCTGTAGCGGAAGGGTTATGCCGGCCACGAACAAGAGGGTCAGCATGTAGTGACGACAGGTGTAACACATAACTGTGGACAGTACAATATGCCGAATTTTATCAAAATGTAAGAAATAAGAGCAAAACAAGCAAGAAAGACGCACTATGTGTCTGGTACTCTGGGCGTATGAGCAGCATCCACGTTATCGGCTGGTGCTGGCAGCTAACCGGGATGAGTTTTATGCACGGCCTTCGGCACCGGCACACTGGTGGCCCGAGGCACCTGACGTGCTGGCCGGGCGCGACCTGGAGGCAAGTGGCACCTGGCTGGGTATTTCGCGAAGGGGACGTCTGGCGCTGGTGACTAATTACCGGGAGCCAGATCGGCGGGCTACCGGCCGACGTTCGCGCGGCCTGCTGCCACGTGACTTTTTGCAGGGCAATGAACCGCCCGAGGCCTACCTCAAACGTGTACTGGCTGAAGGAACAGCCTACAACGGGTTCAACTTGCTGGTGGGAGATCCCGAGACGCTGGCCTACGGATCGAATCGGAACGATGGGGTCGAAGTACTGGCGCCTGGTCTGTATGGCCTCAGCAATCACCTGCTGGGCACGCGCTGGCCCAAGGTCAGCCGCGGACTGGAGCGCTTCGAGCAGATTCTGAAAACGGATGCTATTGATCCAGAAGTGCTGCTAACGTTACTGGCCGACCGCACACCAGCACCCGACAAAGCGCTGCCGAAAACCGGACTGGGATATGAATGGGAGCGCCGACTTTCTGCGATTTTTGTGGTAACCTCCCTGTACGGCACGCGCAGCTCGACCGTGATTCTCTGGGAGCGCAAAGGAGCGCTTACGTTCGTGGAGCGCACCTTCGGAACTGGCGGTCGCCCCCTCGAAACACGCTACTACCGGGTAAGCTGTATGGGGACCTGAGAGCAATCGTCTCACTATCCGACAATTGTGCGCGTGCACGACAATCACTCCTGAACTGTACAGCGAGCCCAAAGGGTGGGGGTTAGATGGGGCTACTGCCCGGATCAATCACGGCCAGGGCCACTTGAACGACAGGGCCAATGCCTTGAGTAGGACATCGAATTATTGTCAGGCAGAAGGGGATCGACCGGTTTTTTTCAGGGTGTAGCACATTGGATGAAGCGTGGTGGTGTTCAGAAGATGGTGAGCCGATGAACCGTACACCGCATGTTCAACAAATGCTCCGATCACGCAACACGCCTTCGCAATTGAGCTATGCGGCTCTACTTACTTCGCCATGCCGAGGCCCAGCCGGCCGCGCCCGGTCAGCCCGACCACGAACGGGCGCTCACTGAAGCCGGCCAGCAGATAGCCCGTCATCTGGGGGAGGCTCTGCGCCGTATGCAGCTTCCGCTGAACGCTGTCTATAGCAGTCCCTACCGTCGAGCCGTGCAGACTGCCCGGGCAGTGGCTGCTGCGCTGGGTGTGCCCGTCGTCGAAGATCGGCTACTGGCACCGGGATGCAGCCCGGCCGAGCTGGAACTGTTGGTGCAGGCCTATACCCCGGGTGATACGCTACTCGCCGTCGGTCATCAGCCCGACCTGGGTGAACTGGTGCGCTGGCTAACCGGCGCCAGCGTGCGCCTGCCGGCCGGTGGGCTGGCCGTCGTTGAAACAGTGGCGTTTCGTGAACGAGCCGGAACGCTGCACGGTCTGTATGATCCCGTGTGGCTGGTAACTGTTATGACAGGTAGCATCGATTAACAGACGTTTCGCCAGCCCTTGCCTGGCATTTCATGAGGGCTTCTTGGTGGCTTTATTTAGATAAAGTACTATTTAGTTGAAATTGATTCTGTCAACCATCAACGAACCCGGAGGATACCATGAAAGCCAGTTCGCGCCGTGATTTTCTGAAAGGTCTGGGGGTGGCTGCTGCGGGTGGACTGATTACGTCGGGATTGTCGCTGGATGCCGAAGGGCATAGCCGTCCGTCCCGTGTTGCTACAGGACCCATGGGGCGTCGTGTGGCGCGTGTAGCGGCCGATCCTTCTGACATTCCACCGCCAATTCATCGGGACTGGCCCATCACCCACGACATTACGCTGCGTGTCGAAGAGGTGGTGGCCGAGATCGAGCCAGGCGTGACCTTTAACTTCATGACCTACAATGGGCAGATTCCCGGCCCTCTGATTCGTGTGCGGCAGGGTGATGTGGTCAACCTGACGCTTGAGAACCCTTCTACGAACCACCTGCCGCATAACGTCGACTTCCATGCGGTCTATGGGCCCGGCGGTGGGGCTGCACATACGCTGGTGGCGCCCGGTCAGTCGAAAACGATTCGTTTCCGCTGTCTGTATCCAGGGGCTTTCGTGTACCACTGTGCCGTGCCTGACCTGGACTATCACATTTCCAGCGGTATGTTCGGGATGATTCTGGTGGAGCCTCCGGAAGGGCTACCGCCGGTTGATCGGGAGTTTTATCTCGGCCAGCATGAGCTCTATACGGACAAGCAGCCGGGTGAGCCGGGACATCACAACTTTGATTTTGAGAAGCTTTTCGAGGAGAAGCCTACCTACGTGCTCTTCAATGGGGCCAAGTACGGTTTAACGGCCGATCGCTATGGTGCCATGAAGGCCCGGGTGGGTGAGACAGTGCGGATTTTCCTGGCGGTTGGCGGCCCGAATGTAACGAGTAACTTCCATCCGATCGGGAATGTGCTCTCCTATGCCTGGCGGGAGGGAGCTATCCTGAGCAATCCTGATCGCAATGCGCAGACGGTCGCCGTTCCGCCGGGAAGCTGCGGCATCTTTCATATGCGGTTGCCGGTACCTGGTCCGGTCAAGCTGGTTGATCACGCGCTTACGCGGGTGGCCCGTAAAGGACTGCTGGCCGTGCTGGAGGTGGAAGGACCTGAGCAACCGGATATTTACTACCCCAGTCCTGCCTGAAATATCAACCTGTGGAGGAACAACCATGATACGTCGTAGCCTGTTATGGCTGGGCCTGCTGCTCATCGGGGTAGGGGGCCAGGCCGAACCCGTGAAGGAAATCGTGATTGAGCCGGTCGGCGATGAGCTGAAGTTCAAGCAGACTGAATTTACGGTGGCGCCGGGCGAGACCGTGCGGATCGTTTTCAGGAATACAGCAACGGTGATGCCGCACAACGTGGTGGTACTGAACACCGACAGTCCGGCTGTTGTGAATCGTGTGGGTACGGCTGCTATCACCGATCCGGACTATGTGCCGGATGATCCGGCTATCCTGGCCTACACAGAGGTGGCGCAGCCCGGCGAGACCGTAGAAGTAACGTTCAAGGCACCGGACAAACCTGGCCGGTATCGTTACATCTGCACTTTCCCCGGGCACTATACCATGATGCAGGGCACGATGGTCGTTTCGGGGAAAGCGACTGGCTGATGGGGGAGGTATACGCCTGAGCAATCAGGCTGTGGGGCGGGTGCCGAGGCACCCGCCCTTTTTCAGTCCCTTGAGGGAGGCGTTTCCTCAAACAAAAGCAGCGGAGAACATGGAGTTGGCAAAGATGAGCGGATCAGGTCGGTCGGAAAGGTCTGGCGAAGCGGTGTTTGCTCGGTGGATCAGTCGGTAGCCAACAGGCTTTTCAGCGTACGTGCATCCCGGACGGCGTGCCCGCCCACGTCGTTGTTGAAATACACATACACGTCGCGGCCCTCGTTCAGCCACGAGCGAATGCGTTCGGCCCACTGCCGGAGCGTAGTCTCGTCGTAGCCACCGGCGTAACGCCCGGTCGTTCCGTGGAAGCGCACATAGATGGCCGGACCGGTTGCCCAGCAGGGTACGTCGAGCCGAGACCAGTCGTGTATGCAGAAGATCAGGTTGTGCGTCAGTAGGAAGCGATGCACCTCTTCTGTGAACCAGCTTCGGTGACGGAATTCAAAGACGTGCAGATAGCCGTCGGGCAACAGCGTGACGAACGACGCCAGACGTTCCAGATCGGCGTGAAGGCCGGGAGGTAACTGGTAAAGCAGCGGACCCAGATGTTCTTCAAGGGGAGCTATGGCGTTGAAAAAGGTCTGCAGCGCGTTGGCGCAGTCGCGGAGGCGACGTTGGTGCGTAATGACGCGACTGACCTTAACGGCAAAGCGGAAGCCCGGTGGGGCCTGATCGTGCCAGCGGTGCACCGTGGCAGGGCGGGGAAGATGGTAAAACGTATTGTTGAGTTCAACCGTATCGAACACGCGTGCGTAGTGGTCAAACCACTGACGGGAAGGCGCGTCCGTCGGGTAAAGCACGCCGCGCCAGTGGCGGTACGCCCAGCCCGAGGTGCCAATCCATGCATGCCTGACCATTAGCAATCAGTGGTCTGTCTGGAACCCGCAATATAACCAGCCGTTGCAGTCTTGTGTTGATGTATTTGTTTCACCGACCGGTGTCCTTTCGTTGCCTGCATGGCATTTCTGCCTGACAGCGCGGAAGTCTTCCGGTCCCAGTACACACAGGTTGCGTTATGTCTCAGGGTACTGTCAAGTGGTTCAGTGCAGAGAAGGGCTACGGCTTTATTGAGCAGGATGGCGGAGGCGAAGACGTCTTCGTACACCGGACGGCCGTAGCCGGGCTGGGCTACGGCGAAGAGTTGCGTAAAGGGGAGCGGTTGCGTTTTGAAATCCGTCGCACGCCCAAAGGACTCCAGGCCGTCAACGTGCAGCGACTGGACATGTAGGTGCCTGTTGCACACCCCCAGAAAACCCGGTAGTGGCCAGGCTGCCGGGTTTTCCATTGCCTATGCCGTGGCCATCGGTTCGGGCTTTCTGACCGGAAATGGAAATGTCCGAGGTGTGGAACAGAGCATGATAGGGATGGCAACGCTATGCTGATACAAGAGGGTGGTAGGGGTGAACTGCCCCGAGCTTATGCCCGTGGAGGGGATAACTATCCCCTGTGAAGCGGGAAGCCCTTCACTTCAGTGAGGGGAGGAAGTCACTCGTTCCTGACCGCTGTACACGTTGAAACGGCCGTTGCGTAAGAAGCCGATCAGCGTCATGCCGCATTCCCGGGCCAGATCGACGGCCAGACTGGAGGGGGCGCCAACGGCTGCCACGACAGGAATACCAGCCCGGGCAGCTTTTTGTATCAGCTCGAAGCTGGCTCGGCCGCTGAGCAGCAGAATGCCGTGTCGCAAGAAGGCCGCTTTTTCTTCCAGCAGGAAATGGCCAATCAACTTATCCAGTGCGTTATGACGGCCCACGTCTTCATGCAGGGCCAGCAGGCGTCCTTCGGCATTGAAAAGAGCCGCTGCATGCAACCCTCCGGTCTTGTTGAAAAGCGCCTGGGCATTTCGGAGCATCCGGGGTAGCTCACAGAGTTGCTGCGGTGCAAGCAAAGGTCCGGCCGGTAGGGACGGGTAGCCTCCGACTCGGACGGTCTCCAGCGCGGCCTTCCCGCAAAGACCGCAGCTGGCCGCGGTCAGAAAGTGGCGTTCCAGACGAAAGGGATCGACCGACACATAGGGTTTCAGCGTAACGGTCAGGATGTTTCGGTTATTGGGGCGATCACCCGAAGGGCCTGTGTGCTCAAATCGGTCGATGTCACGATATTGTTGAATAATGCCTTCTCCAAAGAAAAACCCGATGGCCAGCTCTACATCGTGGCCCGGCGTGCGCATGGTAACGGTCACACGGGTATGCTTCGGATGCCCCTCGTCGAAGTACACCAACCGGAGCTCCAGGGGTTCTTCTACGATGATGGCCTCTTCGACGGGATGCATCGCCGCCCCGTCGAAGCGCAGGGCTTCGATACGGTCAATGCGCGTGCCCCGTTGTAGTGTATTCATAGATGAAAAACCGTATCGGCGCTGCGCGTTTGCGATGTTTCGAGGGAAGACAGCGGACGCAGGTAAGCCACGACTTCCTTGTAGGCGGGAATACGGGCCTGGGGGGAGAGGATCTCAGGCGGAACCAGCACGTTGCCTTCGGGCCAGTGCACCTGCAGCGAACGGGCCGCCATGTCGGCAGCAAACAGGCGCCCCTTGAGCCGGCCGTGTTCGTTTTCGACCACGACATGTTCCCCTTCTTTCAGGCCCAGGCGCTGCAGGTCGGCGCGGCTGATCAGGATCGCATCCCGGGGTAATCCGTTCAGAGGATCCACGTCCTCGTGTACCATGCTGTTGAACTGTTTGCCACGCCGCGTAACTACCCGGAAGGCACCTTCAGGCAGGTCAAGGTCAGGAAGCGGGACGGCCTGAAAGTGCGCTTTACCGTCCGGGGTGGGGAAGCGCCAGCCTTCGCACAGGCGGGGGCCGCCATACTGAAAGGCGTCGCCTTTTTTGTGCAGGTGCTGGATGCCATCGTACATCGGGATCACCCGGGCAATTTCTTCCCGGATGGCTGCTGTGTTGGGGAAACGTACCTTGTCGGCCAGGTCCGGGCGCACGCGCGCCGCCAGCTCTGCAAAGACTTCCCACTCCGGGCGCGCTTCAGGAATCCGTGGTCCGGGAATCTCTGGACTGAAAATCACCCGGCGTTCTGTAGAAGTCTCAGTGACGCCACCGGGGATTTCATAGCGTGTGGTAGCTGGAAGCAGGAGTACGGTATCCGCCGGATCGACCAGCATCTGCGTCGATAAGGCGATGTCCATGTGCACCCGAAGGGGAATGCGCTGAAGGGCTTCGTCAATACCCTGCGGGTCGGGAAGCACTTCTCGGAAGTTGCCGCCTACGGCAAACAGCACGTCCAGCGCCCCTTTGCGGGCAGCCTGCAGCGCTTCAGCCGTGGTCAGGCCGGGACGGTCGGGCACCGGAAAACCGTACTGCTCTGAAAGCCAGGCGGCCGTTTCGGCATTGATGGGCTTACCTCCCGGAAAGACAGTGGCGTAACAGCCCATTTCGGCACCCCCCTGGACGCCCGAATGTCCGCGAATGGGCATTAAGCCACAACCGGGACGTCCCACAAAACCTCGGGTCAGGGCCAGATTCACAATGGCATAGACATTGGCCTCGCCCGAGGCATGCTGCGTAATCCCCATGCCCCAGACGAACACCGCCCGTTCCGCCTGCCCTACCAGCTCCGCATAGGATTCCATGTCTTGCCGGGTCAGGCCACTCTGCGCTTCCAGCGTCTCCCAGGAGGTGGCCTCCAGCAGAGCCCGGAGTTCGTCAAAGCCGACTGTGTGCTGGTGGATAAAAGCTTCGTCCACCAGTCCTTTTGCGATCATGGCCTTGATTGTGCCATAGAGAAAAGCCAGATCGCCACCCGGGCGTACGGCAAAGAAATAATCCGTGATCTTCGTGCCAAACAACGCGCTTTCCAGGTCAGAGGGGACCCAGTAGCGCAACATGCCTGGCTCGGGATAAGGATTGATCAGCACGACCTGCGTGCCGGCCTTTTTCGCATGATAGAGATATTTCATCATGACCGGCTGGTTATTGGCCACATTTGAACCCAGGAAGGTGATCAGGTCGGTGCCGATCAGATCGGTGTATGAGCAGGTTGTAGCCGCAACCCCCAGTGTTGGTTTAAGCCCAGAAGTGCTGGGTGAGTGGCAGATGCGGGCCGAGTTATCAATGTTATTGGTGCCGATGGCGCGAACGGCCTTCTGGGCTACATAGTAGGTCTCATTGGGGAGGCCCCGGCTGGTCAGGTAGAAATAGAGACGCTCCGGATCGGTTGCGCGAATACGTTCGGCAATCAGCTCCAGCGCTTCATCCCAGGAAATGCGACGAAAGCCGCGCTCACCTTTTCGGCGGATGGCCGGATAGGGCAAGCGGCCCAGCATGCGCAAGTCCCGGGCACGCAAGCGGCGAAGCGCTTCGACGTCGGCCAGTCGGCTGAAATCCAGTGCGGGCATCGTGTTGAGCCGAAGTAGCCGTAAACGGACATTGCATAAATGGACGCCCTCGATCGTCCAGTCTTCCAGGCCGCTGGTGCCCAGTGCACACCCGTCACAGACCCCGTCGCGCAGGATACGCCAGGCATAAGCGAGGTTATCTCGATTCTCGACGAGGGCGTGAAAGACCTCTTTAAAGTTCTGGATATGGGTCAGCGGTATCCGTGAAGCCCAGAGCGCAGGCATCCAGCCTTTTTTGGGGGGGCGAACGGTAGCTCGGGGCTTGCTTCTGAAAAGATGATACCAGCGCAGCATCCCGGGAGCGTCTGTTTTGCAGAACATATGAAGGGAAAAGAACTCCGTTCCCGAGCATAGCGCCGGGGGGTTGACCTAAACTGCGAGGTAAAACCGTTTACTTCTGGGGTAGCGCGTGTTTCTATCGATAAGGCGCGGAGGACCAGTGAATGGCACCGATGCGCCAGCCGTCAGGCGTGTGATGCAAAACCAGCAATTCCGCGCTGGAAAGATCATACGACCGCTCCCGAAACGTACCGCGCAGGCGTGATACGGTGCTCACGTAGGCCAGCTCACCCGCTACCCGCACTTGCTGCCAGACAATGCGGCGCTGCATGGCCTGCAGAAAGGCCACATCCCGGCCATAATGGTGGCCCAAATATTCCGCTTTGGACTCATGACGTCCCCCTTCCAGGATGACCACATCGTCCAGCAGCAGTCGGGCGACGGTAGCGCTGTCTCCCTGCGCGAGTGCTTCATGAAAGCGGGCAACGGTCTGCTGAACCGCGGCGGTGTCTGAAGGCGCTGCGGAAAAGAAAAGGCCAGTCAGGAAGGCAAAAACTCCCAGCATAATTCCCCCGGTGGTCAGTTTAGAGGAAATCATTCCTATGATAGCCCGGGGCTACATGAAAGGCAAGAAGCAACGGGCAAAGGAAGAATATTTTTGCCCCTAAGTTTTCAACGGTGTTCTTTTAGGAGGGGGCAAACTGGCGTTGTACACATTCCTGCAGCGCCGTGTGATCCACATGCTTGCCATGTCGGCACCAGAGGCAGGTACAGTTGGTTTCTCGGCAGGCCTGTTCACGGAGCCTGGGCAGCAGACGGTGGCGGGCCACCCGGTACAGTCGCTGTTTGAGTTTCGAAGGCTGATACTGCCGCCGCAGCTCCTGCAACACATCCGCCTGGCTGAGTCGCTGTAACATCCAACGGTACCCATGATTGCCCAGTTGATTATAGAGAAACCGATTGGCCAGCGACGTCTGCATCCACGGGACGAGATACTTCTGGCACCATGCATTGTAGTCGGCCTGTTCCAGAATGGCACGGGCAGCCAGATAGCCAGACCAGAGCGCATAGCGGAGCCCGAATCCCCAGAGGGCGTCCTGAAAGCCCGCCCGTTCGCCTACAAAATAGACGCGGTCGCCGCGTGTCCACGTGTCGCGCAGCGCAAAATTGACATATCCGCCAAAAACGCGGGGATTCCGAACGGGCATGCGTACAACGCGGCTGACCGTCTCTAACGTACGTTCGAAGTACACACGGGCCAGCGGAAAATCATCGAACAGGCAGGTTGCCAGTGTAGCCCGTCCCCGATGCACCAGCAGATAGGCATAACCCCGTGGCGCGATGCGGTCGTCCAGAAAGCCATAGCAGGCGTCCGGGTAATCGGTTTCAAAGACCAACCCCCGGGCGATGGCATCGGCTGCATGGGGACCGGTCGCCACGATGACGGGGGCACCTGTGATGCGTTCCACGCGCCGCCGAAAATGCAGCGTAACCCCGGCCTCCAGGGCCTGCTGCTTCAAACCCTGATCCAGTGAGCCGGGCTGTGGACCCCGCGTGATCAGGTAAAACCAGGGGCGCCGGGTCCGGATCGGAAAGCCTTCCAGCGAAGGATCATAAAAGACACCTTCCGTGTAGGGTACGCACTGAAAGTTGATTTCAAGCCCCAGCGAAGTCAGAAAGTCGCACACATCTTCTTCGGTGGACCAGTTCTCCAGTCCCTGAAAGTCGCCGTGAAAGCGGGCGCCGACTTCGGGCGCCTGCTCAAAGACCTCGACCTTTACGCCAGCGCGGGCCAGGGTAATGGCTGCTGTCAGGCCAGCAGGCCCAGCGCCAATGATCTGTACATCGGTCTGCTTGTTCATGAGCGTCTTTGTTTAAGTAAGCTGAAGCGTGCCTTTCAGGCGGCCGCGCATGCACGAGAAGGTGTAGGTGCCGGCCGCAGTAGGGGGCAGTTCGACCTGGGCCTCGGAGGCCTTCTGGAAGGAGACTTTTCGGCCCCAGGACAGGAGATAGAGCTGGCGGGTACAGGAGGGCGCGTGTGGGTCCCGGTGGAAAATGAGTCGGATAGGATAGTGGGCCAGTGCCTGGAGCCGTCTCGGATGGAAGCCGTCTGGTCCCACCTGAATATGGGCCTCCTGCATCCCGTTGGTGCCGGGCTGGAGGCGCACGCGACGTCCGGGCCAGGGCCATAGCAGCAAGGCCAGTAGGATGATGCCCCCCAGTCCGACAAGTAAAAGCGCCAGCATGGTGCTTCGTGGTTAGCTCCTCAGTGCGTCCATAAAGAAAGACGCCCGCAGGGCGTCTTTCTTACAGCAGCGCCCGAAGGAAAGCCACGTTATTTCTCTACCTTCAGGAAGCGGGCGTTGATCGAGACAATTACGGTGCTGGCCGACATGAACACCGCTGCCACCGCCGGACCCAGCAGCAGACCCAGCTTGTAGAGCACGCCGGCGGCCAACGGGATGGCTACGATGTTGTAGCCGGCGGCCCACCAGAGATTTTGCACCATCTTGCGATAGGTGGCCCGGCTCAGCCGAAGGATCGAGACCACGTCGCGCGGGTCGTTACGCACCAGCACAATATCGGCCGTCTCAATCGCCACGTCGGTGCCCGCTCCGATCGCGATACCTACATCGGCCTGTGCCAGGGCGGGCGCATCGTTGATGCCATCGCCCACCATCGCCACGCGCAGACCGCGCCGCTGCACTTCTTTGACTTTGGCCGCTTTCTGATCGGGGAGCACTTCGGCGAAGTAGTCGTCCAGCCCGATTTCGCGGGCAACCCAGGCGGCTACGCGACGGTTATCGCCCGTGAGCATCATGACCTGCAGGCCCATCTGCTTGAGCTGTTTCACAGCTTCTCGCGATTCGGGCCGAATCACGTCGGCCAGCGCAATGGCACCGGCAACTTGGCCGTCACGCACGACAAACACCACCGTCTTGCCCTGTTCAGCCAGGGCATCAACCCGCGCATCCTGAACCTCCAGCCCATGCTCGCGAAGGTAGCCCGGGCTGACAACCAGCACCTCCTGGCCGTTGACCCGGGCGCGCGCTCCTTTCCCTGGAATGGCCTGAAAGTCGTCCGCTGCAAGCGGCTGTGCCACCGCCTCGACAATTCCTCGGGCAATGGGGTGTTCGGAATGCTGCTCGACCGCTGCGGCCAAGCGAAGCAGTTCCTCTTCGGAAAGACCGTCCTGGAAAACCAGCGTGTCGGTGACCCCGAAGCGTCCTTCGGTCAAGGTGCCCGTCTTGTCAAAAATGACGGCCTGCAGATTGCGCGCATTTTCGAAAGCGGTGCGGTCGCGAATGAGCAGACCATGCTGCGCCGAAAGGGCTGTAGAGACCGCCACGACGAGAGGAACGGCCAGGCCCAGGGCATGAGGACAGGCAATGACCATGACGGTTACCATCCGTTCGAGCGCAAAGTCGAAGGGCTGTCCTATCAGCAGCGTCCAGACGGCCAGCGTCAGGCCGCCTCCGCCCAGCGCGACGATGGTCAACCATCGCGCAGCCCGGTTGGCCAGGTCCTGGGTGCGCGATTTAGCCTCCTGCGCCTGCCGTACCAGCTCGATCACCTGAGACAGGTAGCTTTCCGCGCCGGTCTTCTGCACTTCGACGACCAGCGAGCCCTCGCCGTTGATAGCACCGCCAATGACCGTATCGCCGACTTTCTTTTCGACCGGGGCTGATTCGCCAGTCAGCAGGGCCTCGTTGACGGTCGTGTGCCCCTCGACAATCACACCATCGGCCGGGATTTTTTCGCCGGGACGCACCAGCACGCGATCACCGGCGTGAAGTTGATCCAGGGGAACGTCCTGAATGGAGCCATCAGGGAGGACCTTATGCGCCTCAGAGGGCATCAGGCGGGCCAGTTCTTCCAGGGCACGAGAAGCGCCCAGTACCGAACGCATTTCAATCCAGTGCCCCAGCAGCATGACATCGATCAGCGTGGCCAGCTCCCAGAAGAAGATCTTGCCCGCCAGCCCGAACACTACCGCACTGGAGTAGAGATAGGCTGTAGCAATAGCGATCGCAATGAGCGTCATCATGCCGGGGTTGCGCTGGCGCAGCTCGTCGAACAGCCCCTTCAGAAAAGGCCAACCGCCATAGAAGAACACGACGGATGAGAGCGCCCAGAGCACCAGCAGGTCGCCCGGAAAGCGCAGCGCGTCGCCCAGCCCCAGGAACGCCTGGATCATGGGCGAAAGCGCCAGAATAGGAATCGTTAGTACCAGCGAGATCCAAAAGCGACGCCGGAAGTCTTCGACCATGTGCGCGTGATGCGCATGGTGGTCGTGATGTTCATGATGATCATGATGCTTGTGGTGATCATGATGATGCGCATGCGCCTCCTGTACGGTTGACGCTTCCGTCTGGGACGGTGCATGATGGACATGATGCGCCTCTGGATGGTCTTTGTGTTCGTGAGACCCATGTTCCATATGCGAACGATTAGCACCGGTCATGGCTCTTTCCGGTTGGGTTAGCAGTCACAGTCAAAGTAAGTATAATGGGGACAGGAAATACAGGCGGCCTCCAGGCGCTGTCGAAGCTGACGACGCGCCCGATGAAGCCGCACGTGCAGGTTGTTCGGGGTAATCCCTAATTCTGCCGCGACCTCTTTGGGACGTTTACCGTTCAGATCGATCGCTTCAATCAGGCGTCGATAAGCAGGTCGCAGCGTGGGCAGCAGCTCCTGGAAGCAGCGGCAGATCCTTTCGCGATCTTCAGGGGACATCGTCGCCTCCTCAAACGTATCCGCATAATACTGATAGGCTTGTTGCGTCCGTCTACGTTTGCGATAGGCGTCGGCCAGGGCGCGTTGAACGATGCGATAAAACCAGGGCACCAGTTTTTCGCGACTGCGCAGGTTGGGAGCAGCTTGCAGTGCCTTAAGCAGGCTGTCCTGTAAAATATCTTCGGCTAAGTGTGGATCATGTACTTTGTACTGGATATAGGCCAGCATTTGCTGGCCGCTCCGGGCAAGTAGCGTTGCCAGCTCAGGTTGTTGGGATTTACGGGTGGACATGGTCATACCTCGGGATGGTGTGCAGGAACGGGATGATAGCGTCGACCGGGGCGCGGCAGGAAAGCGGGAAGCTGAGCACGGTAAGCCGTATAGGCAGGACCAAATTGAACCTGCAGGTGCCTTTCTTCGCGGCGGGCCAGCCCAACATACAGGCTAACCAGCACGGGAAAGAGCAGCAGCGTGATCAGGGTGGGCCACTGAATGAGAAAGCCGATCAGTACCAGGATGAAGCCCGTATATTGGGGGTGACGAATGCGAGCATAAGGGCCGGTAACCGCCAGAGTACCGTTACGCTGGGCCTGGTAAAGCACTTTCCAGGCAGCAGCCACGAGCCAGAGCCCGCCCCCAATGAACCCATAGCTGAGCACGTGAAGGAAACTCAAGTGTGCCTCCCCTTCAAGGCCGAACAGGAGCTGCCAGAGATGGCCGTTTTCATGAGCGAACAGGCTCAGTTGGGGATAGCGTGCGGCCAGCCAGCCATAGAGCAGATATAATGTGAGCGGGACGCCATACATTTCGGTGAACAGCGCTACCACGAAGGCAGAAAAGATGCCGAAGGTGCGCCATTCTGCCCGGTGTTTTGGACGGGCAAACCAGAAAGCAAAGCCAATAAACAGGAGCGACGAAACAATCACTAAAGGCCAGAGCCCGTAGTCGTAACGGTCCATGGTGGATGCCGGTTAGTGGTATGACGCAGTTCCATAAGCACAGACGTCGAGTTAGTGAAATCCTTACACTTCATTGAACCGGCTGGACGGTCAGTGAGCGTAGGCGAAGCGTACCCGGGCCTTTGAGATACAGCCCTGCCGGGCCCGGGCGGGCGGCCGGGCCGTGGCCGTGCACGCGCATCTGGCCGTTCACATATCCCCGGAAGTGCGTACCATAGGCGATTGCGCGCACCTCAAGCCATCCTGTTTCTGTTAAAGAAGATTCGTCAAAAAAGCGCTCCTGACCATCGATCAGGCGGCCCTGACGGATATATCGCGGGCCAATTTCCAGGAAATCATAGTTGCGGGCGTCCTGCAGGTGATAGACCAGGCGAACGACGCCTTCAAGGCTGTCACGCTGCAGTTGTACGGAAAACTCGGTACCTGGAAGGATGCCGGGACCGGTGAACAAAAGTTCCTGATGATCGAGCGTCAGGCGCAGCCCGTCTGATCCGGACTGCAGCGTCAACGCGGACAGGTCGCCGACGTGAAGAGTAAACGAGTCGGCAAGCACCTGTTCGGCTCCGGGACCTGGCATCCAGTGCCAGCCCCCGTTGGGTTGCTGTTCAAACTGCGCAGCGGCCAGCAAGAGGCGAAGCTCGCGCGCCAGCGAGTCGCGCTCCGCTTCCAGTTCATGCACGGTCGAAACGCCCAGACCGTGCGCATAGACCAGTTCGGCGCCGCGTTCGCCTGTCTGGTAAAGCAACCATAATCCACCAGCCCCAAACACAAGCAGCAATCCATGTATCCAGGCCGCTCGCGCCAGCGGATGCCGCCACCAGGCCAGTCCTAATCGAATCAATGCGAAGATACCAAAAAACCATAGTGTTCGCTCGGCCCAGTCGGCATGGGCTGAGACAGCCGGAATAACGGACGAAGGAAGATCCAGACCGTCGGCCGCTGCACGTCCGCTCAGGAAGGCCACCAGCGCCGAAAGTGCCCCAAGGGCGTAAAGTATGGCGGTCACCCGGGTTAGTACTACAGGCCGACGCAACAGC
>Ga0256839_1000418_pt1 | contig 55004 bp, 48 predicted proteins | sample 354166metaG_FD_185968 | JGI IMG/M metagenome (GOLD analysis project Ga0256839, IMG submission 185968) | Hydrothermal vent microbial communities from Mid Atlantic Ridge, Atlantic Ocean - 354-166 | ecosystem: Environmental > Aquatic > Marine > Hydrothermal vents | place: Atlantic Ocean: Mid... | reverse complement strand
TGGCCGCCCAGACGCCTGCCCGGAGGGAGTGGGCCGGATGCGGCGACTCGGCGTTGCGATCCTTGAAAAGGGCTGGGCCATTCCCTGCGGATCACGCCTTGATTCGCCGCATCCGGCCCACTCTGAATGAGGCTTTGTTATCGTTTGTCTTAGTCGTGCGCCGCAGTGCAGAGATGCTGCGCCTGATGGAAACGCCGGAACATCGCCAGCGCCTGCGCGATCCGGACTCGACGGAGTACACCCAGCAGCCAGAGTATGCGCGCGATGCCTGGCGGTCCATCAATGCGGAATATTTTGTCGTCATCGGTATTTGCACCCATCTCGGTTGCGTGCCCAATTTTCGTCCCGAAGTGGCGCCGGAAGACCTTGGGCCGGCCTGGGTGGGCGGTTATTTCTGTCCCTGTCATGGCTCGCGCTATGACCTGGCCGGGCGCGTCTACAGCGGCGTGCCGGCGCCCACCAATCTGGTGGTGCCGCCACATCATTTCCACACCACGACGATGATCGAGATCGGTATCGACTACGAGGATGCCATGCAATCCGGGAAGGGCTGACGACCCTGTCCCAGCCCACCCGAAACCCAGACTGGAGCCACAGCCAATGATGGATAATTCCCGCACATGCCGCTGGTGTGGCCGACAAATTACCGAATCCAGTTATGCCTCCGAGAATCACGGCGCCTTTTGCTGCGAGGGTTGTTTTCTCGGCTATGTAGCTCACCAGCGCTCGCTGCGTGAACGTGACGCCACCCAACTGGCCCTGGTCGAGGCGCTGGCAGCGGCGCTCGACGCACGTGAACGGGAGACCGGCATGCATTCCAAACGGGTTGCCTGCCACACTCAGCTGCTGGCGCGTCGCTTCAGTCAGGACGACGACTGGCTGCAGCAGGTCTACTGGGGCTCGCTGTTGCACGACATCGGCAAGATCGCAATTCCCGATGCCGTGCTGCTCAAGCAGGGGCCGTTGAGCGAGGAGGAATGGGCCATCATGCGCAGCCATCCCCAGCGTGGGCATGACATCATCGCCGGCCTGCCCTTCATGGCGAGGGCGGCGGAGATCGTGCTCTGCCACGAAGAGCGCTATGACGGAGGCGGCTATCCCCAGGGACTGGCCGGTGACGACATCCCCTGGGGAGCGCGGCTGTTTGCTGTTATCGATACCCTCGATGCAATGACTTCCGACCGCCCATACCGCCGGGGACTGCCGTTCGCCGAGGCAAAGGCGGAAATCCTTCGCACGAGCGGCAGCCAGTTCGACCCGCGGGCGGTGGAGGCCTTTGTCGCCGAAGAAGCCGTGTTGCGGCAGATGGTCGAGATGAAATGCGCCATCACACCCCAGCCCTACCAGCCCGCGCAAGCAAACGGCGAGGCGGAAGGGGAAGTAACGCACTACCACACGAAGATGCACCGAGGGCGTGGTTATTAACCCGGCGACGAACTATGTCGTGTTCAGCCGGCATGAGCCCGCCTGCGGCAAGGCATCAAAACGCCACTGTGGTGGCTCTACAGTAAGTTTTGATAACGCAGTCCGCAGGCGGGCTCATGCCGGCCTTTCCTTTGTGTGTCATATGGCAAGGGGCTTCAGGAATGGCCCGTCTCCGCGTTGTCGCTCTTGCCAAGGGAACCACCCTGGGCAAGAGCGACGTCTTGATACGGGCCATTCCTGAAGCCCTGAACACGGCATAGTTCGTCGCCGGGTTAATATCATGCCTGAGGCCAAGGTCAAGGCCAATGGCTTGCGTCGCCCCGTGTTGTATCGCTGGATCAGCAATGTGATGGAAACAGCCGCCTTTTCAGGAGATGAGAAGATGCATGAATATCGTACAGAGATGCAACGGGTAGCGATAAATGTCGAGGGCATTGCCATGGATATTGCACTGGCAAATGCCCTCGCCGAACAGATTGCCGCGCGCCTCGCCGAGGATTTCCTGTTGCTGGCCTGGTACGACGGCCAGCGCAAAGAGGAGCATCCCAGCGTGCCTGAATGCCAGCACAAACCGGGATGGCTGGCCTATGCCGAAGGCCATGGCGGCAACATCCGGGTGCGTATCAATGACGGCGAGTTCGATTTCATCTTTGCCGCTGTCTGAGATCCGAACCCACGGATTCAGGTGAGATTCATGACCTGTTAACACGCAGTATGCATAACTGTATCAAGCAGTTTTTGAACAGCCAAAAAAGAAAAGGAGCCACATGAGTAGAGTACCCTTCAAGGGCCGCATCGCGCCCGATCCTTCGCGCCGCCGCTTCATCCAAGGCCTGGCGGCGGGCGGTGTGCTGATGGGGCTGTCGCCCTGGGGACGCCCGGTCTGGGCCGAGCCGGCGGCGGTCACGGCCAACGGCACGGCGCCGGTGCTCAGTGGCACGGAGTTCGATCTCACCATCGCCGAAACCCCGGTCGATTTCACCGGCAATCCGCGCATGGCGACCACCGTCAACGGCTCCCTGCCGGGCCCCACCCTGCGCTGGCGCGAGGGTGACACGGTGACCATTCGCGTCACCAACCGCCTCGCCGTTTCCACCTCCATTCACTGGCACGGCATCATCCTTCCCTACCAGATGGATGGCGTGCCCGGCGTCAGTTTTCCCGGCATCGCCCCCGGTGAGACCTTTGTCTACCGCTTCACGCTGGAACAGGCGGGCACCTACTGGTACCACTCCCACAGCGGCTTTCAGGAACAGACCGGCATCTACGGCACCATGATCGTCGAGCCCCGTGGCGGCGAGCGCATTCGCGCCGATCGTGACTACGTGGTGCAGCTGTCCGACTGGACCGACGAGGACCCGCTGGTCGTCTTCGCCAAGCTGAAGAAACAGAGCGACTACTACAACTTTATCGAGCCGACGGCGCTGGACTTCTTCCGCGACGTCGGCGAGGAAGGCCTCGGCAAGGCCATCGCCAAGCGGCGCATGTGGAACCGCATGCGCATGTCGCCCACGGACCTGGCGGATATCTCCGCCTACACCTACACCTATTTGATGAACGGCGTCACCCCCGCCGGCAACTGGACCGGGCTGTTCAATCGCGGCGAGCGTGTGCGTCTGCGCTTCATCAGCAGTGGCACGCAGAGCTATTTCGACGTGCGCATTCCGGGCCTGAAAATGACCGTGGTGCACGTCGACGGGCAGGACGTGGAGCCGGTCACCGTGGACGAGTTCCGCTGCGGTCCGGGCGAGACCTACGATGTGCTGGTGACACCCGAGGATGACGCCTACACCATTTTTGCCCAGTCCATGGACCGTACCGGCTATGCCCGCGGCACCCTGGCCACCCGCGCCGGCCTGACGGCGCCGGTGCCGGCGCCGGACGCGCCGCAATGGCTGACCATGGCCGACATGATGGGCAGCATGGGTCAGGCCGGCGGGGCCATGGCGGGCATGCAGGGGATGGCGCAAGACCCGGTGCATGTGCGCCACGCCAGGAGCGAATACGGCCCCAGCGTCGACATGCGCGTGGACACGCCGCGCACCAATCTCGACGATCCCGGCGTCGGCCTGCGCGACAACGGCCGCCGTGTGCTGACCTATGCCGACATCCACAGCCTTCGCGAGCCGGAAGACCGGCGTGAACCGGGGCGGGACATCGAACTGCACCTGACCGGCAACATGGCGCGCTACAGCTGGTCGCTGGACGGCCTGGAATTCGGCAAATCCACGCCGATCCATTTCCGTTACGGTGAGCGCCTGCGCGTGATCCTGCACAACGACACCATGATGAGCCATCCCATGCACCTGCATGGCATGTGGAGCGACGTGGAGACCCCCGGCGGTGAATTCCTCGCCCGTCGCCACACGGTCAGCGTGCAGCCGGCGCAGCGGGTTACCTTTCGCGTCAGCGCCGATGCCCTGGGGCGCTGGGCCTGGCACTGTCATCTGCTCTATCACATGGACGCGGGCATGTTCCGCGAGGTGGTGGTGGCATGAGTGGTGAGCTGAGAAGTACAACTGAAAATAGACGGACATTGAGCGGGGCACTGGGTCTGCTGGCCGGCGTGTTGCTGCTCGCCGGCACATCGCCGGTGCGCGCCGAAGCGGCGGCCATGCCGGGCATGGAGGCGGGCGGAGCGGTGGGCGCCATGCAGGGTGGTTCGGCGCCGGCCGACGCCCGTGATCCCCACGCCTATGCGGATGGCTATGACTTCGGCCCCATCCCGCGGCCCCGTTTTGCCGACGAGCAGTACTTCGCCTCACTGCGAATGGATCGTCTGGAGGCGGTGCGCAGCGACAACGACACCACGGCCCTGTATGACCTGCAGGCCTGGTTTGGCCGCACCTACGACCGCTTGGTGCTGAAGGCCGAAGGCAGCGTCGACAACGGCAGGCTCGAGGAGGCCACTACCGAGCTGCTCTGGGGACATGCCGTGGCCACCTACTGGGACGCCCAGCTGGGCCTGCGCCACGACAGCGGCGAAGAGCCGGGCCGCAGTTGGCTGGCCTTCGGCATGCAGGGCCTGGCGCCGTACTGGTTCGAGTTGGATATTACTGGTTATGTCGGCGAGCAGGGGCGCACCGCCCTCAGTCTGGAGGCGGAATACGAAATCCTCTTCACCCAGCGCCTGATCCTGCAGCCGCGTTTCGAGGCGGATGTCTATGGCAAGAAGGATGCCGGGCGGGGCATTGGCGCCGGCCTGTCCGAACTGTCGGCGGGCCTGCGCCTGCGTTACGAAATTCGCCGTGAATTTGCCCCCTATGTGGGCGTGGAATGGGCCGGAAAGTTTGGCGGCAGCGCCGACTATGCCCGCGCCGCCGGGCTGGACAGCAGTGAGGCACGGGCCGTGGCCGGCGTGCGCTTCTGGTTTTGATGAGGGCAGAACACAACATGTCAGGCGGCCGGGAAAAATCATGAATACGACGACACCGGGAGATTTTTCAGTCCATCGCTCGATTGCCTTGCCCGGCATGGGCGAGGACGACGTGGAGAAGATCCAGGCCTGTCTGAAGGCGCTGCCGGGCATGCAGCAGCTACGCTTCGACCTCGAACGGAAACGGGTTGCGCTGACCTATGACGCCGCGCGCCTCGGTTTTTGGCGCATCGAGCAGGCGCTGACGGAGGCCGGCTGGCCACCGGCACGGGATCGCTGGTCGCGCATGCGTTATGCCTGGTATCGCTATCTGGACGGAAACGCCCGCGCCAATGCCGAGGCGAAGGGCGCCTGCTGCGGCAATCCCAGCGATGTCTACGCCAAGCGGCGCAAATGATTGCTTCACCTGAAGCTGCGGATTCAGGCCTCAGTCTGGCTGGGCGGCCTGCATCACTGCAAATAGCTGCCGTGTAACTATCGGAGTAACAAAGATCATGAACGGAAAACTGGCTATCGTCGCCGCTATGGCGACAATCCTCTTGCTGGCCGCCTGTGAGCGGCAGGAGAAAGCAGCAACGGCGGAAAAAAAACTGCTTCCACCCGCGGGTTTTGTCGCCGATGCGGGGGTGGGTGAGCGGCTGTTTCGCGCTCACTGCGCCCGCTGCCATGGCCCGGGGGCCATGGGCAGCGACCAGGGTCCGCCGCTGGTGCATTCGGTCTATCGCCCGGCGCACCATGCCGATCTGGCCTTTTACTGGGCGGTGAAGGATGGCGTTCGCCAGCACCACTGGCACTTCGGCGACATGCCCGCCATCAAGGGGCTGTCGGCGGAGGATGTCGCCAACATCATCGCCTATGTGCGCGCCGAGCAGCGCAAGAACGGCATCCGTTGAGTGGTCTAGTGTACTGTAACGAATAAAATGTGAATGTGCATTTCATTCGTTGCAGTGCACTAGCCAATGGCGCTGCCCACCTCCAGGGCCTCGAACCAGTCGAGGAAGCGCTTGACGTCGTCGCCGCGGAAGATGCGGCCGTGCTGTGGCGCCATCATCTCGATGTCCAGTTCGCGCACCCGTTTTATCCAGTCGTTCTTGGCGCGGTTGGAGGGCATCCAGCGTTGGTGGAACAGCTTCATCTTGTCGACATGCTCGTCGAAGTCTTCCACGAACATGGGCGCGCCGTCGGCCTCCAGGGCCGCGCCCACGTCGCCGCTCATGAGGATGCGCGCCTCGGGGTCATAGACGTGGTAGTTGCCCGAGGCATGCAGGTAGTGGGCGGGGATGAAACGCACCTCCACCGATTCCAGCGCCAGGGTCTTGCCTTCGTCGGGAATGCCGACGTATTCGATGTGATTGAGGCCGAAGTGGCGCAGGAAGCTTTCCCAGATCCACGGCGCGTGCAGGCGGGCGGTGGGCAGGGTCTGGTCCCACAGGCCCAGGGAGGAAATGATGTCCGGGTCCTGGTGCGAGGCGAAGATGTCGGTGATGGTGTCGATGTCGCACAGGCGCAGCACCGAGGCCAGCATGGCGGAAAAGACCTCGATGCCACCCGGGTCCATGAGCAGGGCGCGCTGGCCATCGATGATCATGTACTGATTGGTATCGATGATGCCGTGCAGCTTTTTCGGGTCGCGGCCGAAGGTGACCCAGCGGTGGCCTTTGTTGTAGAGGTTTGTCGTCTTCATGAGGTGCCTGTTCGCAGTCGGTAATCCGGGGTGCCGTGGCCGTTTTCATCCAGCCCGTCGAGGGACTCGATGAGCTTGCGGCATTTGCTGATCTCGCGCTGAATGTCGTGCGCCGACCGTTCCACGCTGTCGGCAATGGAGTCGAGGTATTTCTGAAACTCGCCGGCGCGGGACGCCTCGGTGCGTGAATTGCTGACGATGATGGTCGAGCCGCGCACCCGCTGATGGATCTCGTCCAGCTGGGCGTTGAGCTGGGTCATGATCTCGGCGGTCTCGGCGTGCATGACCGCGCGCTCCTCGTCGGCCTGGTGGATCAGCCGATCGATGAAGGCCGCCTGTCCGCTGTCGTCGATCTGCGCGCGGGCCTCGGCAAAGCGGCGCGCGCCGTCCAGGGCGCGCAGATCGGCCACCGCGGTGCGCGATACCGTCAGCGCCAGGTTGTTGATCTTGGTGGCATAATGAATGGTGTCGTTGGCCATTTCGGCGATGAAATCCGTGATCGGCCGGAAGCCCAGCGCCTTGTCGCCGGCCCGCGCCGCCACGCCCTTGGCGTTGCTGGCGCTCAGCGACATGAGCTTGGCGGTGCGCATCATGCGAAACAGATGTCCGGCCAGCATGGCGGCAATCACGAAGGCGGGGGGATGTTGTGTTTGTCTGACCACGATGGAGCGGGTTTCCTGTCGGATTTTTTTCTGTGGGGACTCCTTCGGCAGCCGGATGGGAAAGTTTAGCGGGCGGTCGATCCGTTGAGCGGTTTTCCAGGGCCGCGGGGCGCGCCGTTGACGGCAAAACGCCTCCCGCGGTGTCGCGGGAGGCGTTGAGGGGAGGTCAGTCGTCGATGCAACCCTGCGGCACCGGCAGGCCGGCGATGCGGGAGCCCTGGCGAGAGGGGCCGCCGGGGAACAGGCGGTAGAGCGTGTCGCGGTCGCTGGCGTCCTTGCCCAGTTCTTCGCCCATGTGCTTCATCAGTATCTTCACCATCGGCGTGATGCCGTACTGGAAATAGAACTTGCGCAGATAGCGCAGCACCACCCAGTGCGCGTCCGTCAGTTCGATGCCTTCCTTTTTGGCCAGCTGCTCGGCCAGTTCCTCGTTCCAGTCCTCGAGGTTGACCAGGTTGCCGCTGGGGTAGACCTTGATCTGCCGGCCCTTGAACTCGAAGCTGTCGCGGTAGTGGGGCGTGCTGGCCTGCGGCGTGGTCCTTCTCACCTGGCTGCTTTGCTCCCGCTCCGCGTCCAGCATGGGGACCGGCAGGCCGGCGATGCGGGTGCCCTGATGGCTCACGCCGCCGGGAAACAGGGCGTTGAAGGCCGCGTCGGTGGCGCGCTCGGGGCCGAACTTTCGGGCGACTTCACGCTTCAGCAGCTTGAGGATGGGCGGGATGTTGTAGGTGGCGTAATAATCGCGCATCAGATTGATGATGTCCCAGTGGGCGTCGCTCAGCGTCAGACCTTCGTTGTTGGCGATGGCCTCGGCGAGTTCGGGTGTCCAGTCCGCGAGGTTGGCCAGGCGTCCGCTGGCGGTGAGATCGATGTTGTTTCCGTTGACGACGAGCTGGCTCATGGGGCTTCTCTCCTGTGGATCGGTGGCTTTTTTCGGATACGTCCCATTATAGGAGAGATTTTCCTCCGCTGGCGTGATCCTTCATGGCCGGGCGCCATCCGCGTCACGGCTGGCCTGCAATTGCCGCAACATGGCGCGGGCGGCGTTGGAGAGGGTGCGCTGGCGATGATGCACCACGCCCAGCTGGCGGGTGAGGGGGAGGGCGGGGATGTCGAGGGCCCGCAGCTCGTCGCTGAGCATGGTTTGCGGCAGCACCGACCAGCCCAGTCCCACGCTGACCAGCATCTTGATGGTTTCAAGATAGTTGGTGGTCATGCTGACATGCAGGGCGCCGGCTTCGGCACCCATGGCCTGCTCCAGCAGCGCGCGGGTATAGGTGCCGTGGGCGGGCAGGATGGCGGCATGGGCCGTCAGCTGCGCCGGGGAGATGCGCCGTTCGGCGGCCAGCGGGTGTTCCCGGCCGGCGACGATGCGCAGGGGGTCGTTCCAGATGCGCTGGCTGTCGAGGTCGTTCAGTGGCGTCAGGGGCAGGGTGACGATGCCCAGCTCCAGCTGCCCCGTTTGCACCGCGCGGCAGGCGGCCTCGGAATCCATGAAGCGCAGATCCAGTTCCACCTGGGGCCAGGCCCTGGTGTAGGCGCGCAGCACCGGCGGCAGGCGGTGCAGGCCGATGTGGTGGCTGGTGCCGATGCTGAGGCGGCCGCCCACCTCGCCGCTGAGATTGGTGATCTGGCGGCGGCTGTCATCGATCTCGGCAAGGATGCGGTGCGCGCGCGGCAGCAGCATGCGTCCCGCCTCGGTGAGACTGACGCGGCGGCCGATGCGGTCGAACAGGCGCGCACCCAGCTCTGTCTCCAGCGCCGAGATGCGCTTGCTCACCGCCGGTTGGGTGAGATACAGCCGCTCGGCGGCGTGGGAAAAGGAGGCCAGCTCGGCGGCGGCGATGAAGGTCTTGAGATTGGCGGTATCCATGAGACGAGGATGAATCATTCCAAAAAGGAATGCAAAACATGAGAAACTTGAATTGTGGTAATTGATGGGCGGGCGTAGTATGGGCACATCGCCACGCATGGCAGGCAATATCCGAATCGAGGACGCAGAGATGGCCGGCAAGACTCTTTACGACAAATTGTGGGAGCAGCACGTGGTGCGCACCCAGGACGACGGCACCTGTCTTCTTTATATAGACCGGCAGCTGATCCACGAAGTGACCAGCCCGCAGGCCTTCGAGGGCCTGCGCCTGGCCGGGCGCAGGCCGTGGCGCAGCGACGCCAACCTGGCCACCCCGGACCACAACGTGCCCACCACGCCCGACGACCGCCGCGGTGGTGTCGACAGCATCAGTGACCCGGTGGCGCGTCTGCAGGTGCAGACCCTGGACCGCAACTGCGCCGAGTTCGCCATCCCCGAATTTTCCATCAACGACCCGCGCCAGGGCATCGTGCACGTGGTGGGACCGGAGGAGGGCGCCACCCTGCCGGGCATGACCGTGGTGTGCGGCGACTCCCACACCTCCACCCACGGGGCGCTGGGCGCCCTGGCGCACGGCATCGGCACCTCCGAGGTGGAGCACGTGCTCGCCACCCAGTGCCTGATCCAGAGCAAGTCGAAGAACATGCGCGTGGTGATCGATGGCAAGGTGGGTCCCGGCGTCACCGCCAAGGACATCGTGCTCGCCATCATCGGTGAGATCGGCACCGCCGGCGGCACCGGCTACGCCATCGAGTTCGCCGGCCAGGCGATCCGCGACCTGTCCATCGAGGGCCGCATGACGGTGTGCAACATGGCCATCGAGGCGGGCGCCCGCGCCGGCATGGTGGCGGTGGACGAGAAGACCATCGACTACGTGAAGGGCCGGCCCTTCGCCCCGGGCCCCGAGCTGTGGGCGCAGGCGGTGGCCGCCTGGCGCGAGCTGCGCTCCGACGACGACGCGGTGTTCGACCGCGAGGTGGTGATCGACGCCGCGACCATCCAGCCCCAGGTGACCTGGGGCACCTCACCGGAAATGGTGGTCCCCGTGGGCGGGCGCGTGCCCGACCCCGCCGCCGAGAGCGACCCGGTGAAGGCCGAGGGCATGCGCCGCGCCCTCGACTACATGGGATTGAGCGCCGGCACGCCCATCACCGAGATCACGGTGGACAAGGTGTTCATCGGCTCCTGCACCAACTCGCGCATCGAGGACCTGCGCGCCGCCGCCGCCGTGGCCCGCGGCCGCAAGGTGGCGGACAACGTCAAACAGGCCCTGGTGGTGCCCGGCTCCGGGCTGGTGAAAAGGCAGGCCGAGGAAGAGGGGCTGGACCGTCTCTTCATCGAAGCCGGCTTCGAATGGCGCGAGCCCGGCTGCTCCATGTGCCTGGCCATGAACGCCGACCGCCTGGCGCCCGGCGAGCGCTGCGCCTCCACCTCCAACCGCAACTTCGAAGGCCGCCAGGGCGCCGGCGGGCGCACCCACCTGGTGAGCCCGGCCATGGCCGCCGCGGCAGCGGTCACGGGGTGTTTCGTGGATGTGAGAGAGTTTGAGAATTAACGCAAAGGACGCAAAGACGCAAAGAACGCAAAGGTTTTTTATATTGCGTCCTCTGCGTCTTTGCGAACTTTGCGTTTCCTATGCGGAGTTGAACAATGGAAAAATTTGACAAGGTAACGGGCATCGTGGCGCCCATGGACCGCGCCAACGTGGACACCGACGCCATCATCCCCAAGCAGTTTCTCAAGTCCATCCAGCGCACGGGCTTCGGTCCCAACCTGTTCGACGAGTGGCGTTACCTCGACGTGGGCGAACCGGGCATGGACAACAGCCAGCGGCCGCTGAACCCGGACTTCGTGCTCAACCAGCCGCGCTATCAGGGCGCCAGCATATTGCTCGCACGCGAGAACTTCGGCTGCGGCTCCTCGCGCGAGCACGCCCCCTGGGCGTTGCTGGACTACGGCTTCCGCGTCATCATCGCGCCGAGCTTCGCCGACATCTTCTTCAACAACTGTTTCAAGAACAGCATCCTGCCCATCGTCCTCGATGAACAGACGGTGGATCGCCTGTTCAGGGAAGTGGCGGCCAGCGAAGGCTACCGGCTGACGGTGGACCTGGCGGCGCAGACCATCACCACCCCCGGTGGCGAGGAGATCCCCTTCGCGGTGGACGAGTTCCGCAAATACTGCCTGCTCAATGGCCTCGACGACATCGGCCTGACCCTGCAGCACGTGGACGACATCCGCGCCTACGAAGACCGCCGCCGCCGCGAGGCGCCGTGGTTGTTTGCGTGATTTTTTCAACGCAAAGGCGCAAAGTCGCAGAGGGCGCAGAGAAGGTTTTTTGAAAACAAAGCCTTTGCGTCCTTTGCGCCTTCGCGTCTTTGCGTTGGACTTTGAAGGGGGCGGAGAAAGGTTTGCTGGGCTGCTGAAGATTGCGGCAGGGCGATAGCGGCGTTTTGATGATGAATCTTTTTCAACGCAAAGGCGCAAAGCCGCAGAGGGCGCAGAGAAGGTTTTTTGAAAACAAAGCCTTTGTGTCCTTTGCGCCTTCGCGTCTTTGCGTTGGATTTTTTTAAGCGAGGATATCGACTGATGACCAAGAAGATTGCAGTACTGGCCGGTGACGGCATTGGCCCGGAGATCGTCAATGAGGCGGTGAAGGTGCTGGAGCGTCTGCGCGCCGATGGCCTTGACGTCGAGCTGGAAGAGGGCCTGGTGGGTGGTGCGGCCTACGATGTGCACGGCACGCCGCTGCCGGGGGAGACGCTGGAACTGGCCAAAGGCTCGGACGCCATCCTGCTCGGTGCTGTGGGTGGCTACAAGTGGGAGTCGCTGGACATCAGCGTGCGCCCGGAGAAGGGCCTGCTGGGCCTGCGCTCCGAACTGGAATTGTTCTCCAACCTGCGCCCGGCGATCCTCTACCAGCAGTTGGCCGAGGCCTCCACCCTCAAGCCGGAGGTGGTGGCCGGGCTGGACATCATGATCGTGCGCGAACTCACCGGCGGCATCTATTTCGGCCAGCCGCGCGGCGTGCGCACCCTGGACAACGGCGAGCGCCAGGGCTTCAACACCCTGGTCTATGCCGAGTCGGAGATCGAGCGTATCGGCCGCTCCGCCTTCGACATCGCCATGAAACGCGGCAAGCGGGTCTGCTCCGTGGACAAGGCCAACGTGCTGGAGTGCACCGAGCTGTGGCGCGAGGTGATGGAGCGGGTGGCCAGGGACTACCCCGAGGTGGAACTGTCGCACATGTACGTGGACAATGCCGCCATGCAACTGGTGCGCGCGCCCAAGCAGTTCGACGTGATGGTCACCACCAACATGTTCGGCGACATCCTCTCCGACTGCGCCGCCATGCTCACCGGTTCCATCGGCATGCTGCCCTCGGCCTCGCTGGACGCCGCTGGCCGTGGCATGTACGAACCCATCCACGGCTCCGCGCCGGACATCGCCGGGCAGAACGTGGCCAACCCGCTGGCGACGATTCTGTCTGTTGCCATGATGCTGCGCTACTCCCTGGACGAGCCAGCCATGGCCGAGCGCATCGAGCAGGCGGTGGAGCGGGTGCTCGACGACGGCCTGCGCACCGCCGACATCCACAGCGAGGGTACCCGTCGGGTCTCCACCCGTGAGATGGGCGATGCCGTGGTGGCGGCGCTTTAATGATGAAATGCTTTCAACGCAAAGGCGCGAAGGCGCAAAGGACGCAAAGCAAATATTTTCATAAAAAGACTTTGCGATCTTTGCGATCTTTGCGATCTTTGCGCCTTCGCGCCTTTGCGTTGGATCTTGAAAGAGGGATTCAAAAATGAAACAGGTGGGTTTTGTCGGTTGGCGTGGCATGGTGGGCTCGGTGCTGATGCAGCGCCTGCGCGAGGAAGACGATTTTCGCGACATCGAGCCGGTGTTCTTCTCCACCTCGCAGGCCGGCGAGAAAGGCCCCGAGGTGGGCAAGGACGTGCCGCCGCTCAAGGATGCGAAGGACATCGACGAGCTGCAGGCCATGGATGTGATCGTCACCTGCCAGGGCGGCGGCTACACCGAGGCGATCTATCCCCGGTTACGTGCCGCCGGCTGGGACGGCTACTGGATCGACGCCGCCTCCACCCTGCGCATGAAGGACGACAGCATCATCGTCCTCGACCCGGTCAACCGGGGTGTCATCGAGGGCGGACTGGCTAGCGGCGTGAAGACCTTCGTCGGCGGCAACTGCACCGTGAGCCTGATGCTGATGGCCATCGGCGGCCTGTTCCAGCAGGGCCTGGTGGAATGGATCACGCCCATGACCTACCAGGCCGCCTCCGGCGCCGGGGCGCAGAACATGCGCGAGCTGATTCGCCAGATGGGCGCCATCCACGGCGAGGTGGCGGAACTGCTCGACGACCCCGCCAGCGCCATCCTCGACATCGACCGCCGCCTGGCCGATTTCCTGCGCGCCGACGACTATCCCAAGGACCAGTGGGGCGTGCCCCTGGCCGGCAGCCTGATCCCCTGGCTGGACTCGCCCATGGACTCCGGGCAGACCCGCGAAGAATGGAAGGCCCAGGTGGAAACCAACAAGATCCTCGGCCGCGCCGACAACCCCATCCCCATCGACGGCATCTGCGTGCGCATCGGCGCCATGCGCTGCCACAGCCAGGCGCTGACCATCAAGCTCAAGCACAACGTGCCGCTGGACGAGGTCCACGACCTGCTGGCGCAGGCCAACGACTGGGTGAAGGTGGTGCCCAACGAGCGCGACATCACCATGCGCGAATTGACCCCGGCGGCGGTGACCGGCACCCTCGACGTGCCCGTGGGCCGTCTGCGCAAGCTGAGCCTGGGCGACGACTACCTGGCCGCCTTCACCGTCGGCGACCAGCTGCTGTGGGGCGCCGCCGAGCCCCTGCGCCGCATGCTGCGCATCCTGCTGGAGCACTAGCCGCTGGCGGGCAGGCGGTCAGCCTGCCCGGCATCCGTGCGCTGAAGATCGACCTGACGAGAAACAGACGGCCCTCAATGTACTGGCCCCAATCGGCGCGGTGCGGGACAATGGCCATGCCCGTGAAGAGACGGAAATGGTATGGGAGTCACAAAAGCTGTTGGGCGGTGAGGCTATAGTTGTCAATAGACAGTTATCAATCGACGGCGGCGCGCGTACCGGCATTGTTGGCAATTCCCTCGCCCGGCATAGCGAGACGAGGCAGAAACCGGGCGTGGAGTTGCTGGGAGAGGCGGGGTATCCTTCTGCGGTTAGCGAGGGTGGCGTTTTCGTTGACCGGCTGCGGGAAGATATCCGTCATCCGCGTGGACTGGACCCGTGGGTGGTGGCAGACAATGTGCGCAAGGGCGCGGCGCTGAATAGTGTGCAAATCGCTGAAATCTTCCTGAATCCGTAGGTTCATGGCGGATGAAGCGTGCAACGGCTTGATGCGTATCGCGTAATGAAAAATCGAGGGAATAGCGGGGACTATTGCCGAGATTTTTCATAGTGCGAGAGGGATCAATGCGTTGTGCGATTCGCCGTCATGAACCTAGGGATTCAGGATCTTGGTAAAAGAATACTTGTAAGCTATAGTTCCCACTGTCATTTTGCCCTGTTTGCTCATATTGGGAACCCTTGATCAAGCCATGGCCGACTGCCTTGAGCCGAGAACCTTCAACCTCCGCGCCGCCTGAAGTGCCTGCTGTTGGCGTGAAGCCCAGCAATGGCCCCGCTCTTGGCGGTGATCTGCGTCTGGAGTTTGCAGAAATCGAACGTCAATTCAGCCTGCCCGGATCACATCAGAGGATCCCGATTAAATTATTCTCGCATGGTGCCGATGCTGTAACTGGAATTCCTGGGAATGGAAACGCGAAGGCGGGCGCAATAACTTCAAATGGGAGTGGATATGGGTAAGAGATTGGCACCGGTAATTGCTATGCTGGCGATGCTGGCACCTGTGGCGGCCTACGCCCTGGGACTTGGCAATATCACCATGAAGTCGGCATTGAATCAGCCGCTGGAGGCTGAGATCGAATTGCTGTCGGTGCAGAAGGGCGACCTGGAAAATCTGCAGATTCGCCTGGCCTCAGCCGAGGACTTTGCCCGCGTCGGTGCGGATCGCACCTATTTTCTGACCAAGTTCAAGTTCGATGTGGCGCAAAGGCCGGACGGCACGCCCTATGTCAAGGTCAGCAGCACCGAATTTATTACCGAACCCTTTCTCAATTTCGTGGTCGAGGCCCGCTGGCCGCGAGGCCGCATCCTGCGCGAGTTCACCGTGCTGGTCGATCCTCCCGTGGTTTCCGAGGAGGCCCCGGCGCCGATCCAGCAGGCCGCCGCGCAGGCGGCGCCCGCTGCTGTTGCCACCGCCCCGCAAACCACCCGCCAGGCACCGATTCGCCAGCGCGCCGCGTTGTCGCCGGTGATGTCGCGCGATGGCGTGCTGAGTTACGGCCCCGTGCGGCCCAACGATACCCTGTGGGTCATCGCCAACAAGATGCGGCCCAATGACGCCGTCACCGTCAATCAGATGATGCTGGCCCTGGTGCGTAACAACCCGCAGGCCTTCTACAACGGTAACGTCAACCAGCTCAAGGCGGGTTACGTGCTGCGCATCGAAGACCCCGCCAGCATTACCGCCGTATCGCCCGCTGAGGCCAATGCAGAGATCGAACGGCAGCGCGCCGAGTGGGAGGCGCGCAAGAGCGGTCGTCCCCTGCGTCAGGTGGCGGCTGCCGAGACGGCGGCCGATACGGGCGGCGCTGCTGAAGTCGGTGGTGAAGGCAGTGGCGCGGCCGGCCAGGCGCGCCTCAAGCTGGTGGCTCCGGGTAGCGAAGGTCTGGGTTCGGGCACCGGCGATGGCGATGTCGAGCGACTGCGTCAGGACCTGGTGCTCGCCGCCGAGGCGCTGGACGCCAACCGCCAGGAGACCGAGGAACTCAAGGCCCGCCTGTCGCAGATGGAAGAACAGCTGGTCGCCATGCAGCGCCTCATCATGCTCAAGGACGATGAGATGCTGAGCCTGCAGAAACAGCTGGCCGGTGGCATCGAAGAGCCGGCGGCCCCGGCAAGCGAACAGCAGCAAGCGCCGGAAGGTGAAACCACCGAAGCCGCGCAGCCGGTTGAGGGCGCCGCCGAGGCCCCTGCGCCGACGGCCGCAGAAACGACGGAAGCGCAGAAGCCCAAGCCGCCGGTTGTGGCTCCGGTTGCCGAGACCCCCGCCCCCGAGCCGGGCCTGCTGGAAAATCCCCTGGTAATGTACGGCGGTATCGGCGTGCTGGTGCTGGCCATCGTCGGCTGGATCGTGGCGCGCCGCCGCAAGATGCAGGAGGGCTTCCAGGAGAGCATTCTCAACGTGGGCGGCGCCGGTGGCGCGGCGGCGGGCGCGACGAGCAGCGTGCTGGCCAAGGGCGCGGGTGGTGAAAGCTCCATGGTGAGCGATTTCGCCATGAGCGAAATCAGTGACATGAGCGGCATCCAGACGGATGTCTCCGAGGTGGACCCCCTTTCGGAGGCCGATGTCTACCTGGCCTATGGGCGCCACCAGCAGGCGGAAGACATCATTCGCGCGGCGCTGGAGACCGAGCCGGAACGCAATGACTTGAAGTTGAAGCTGCTGGAAGTGTTCTTTGCCGCCAAGAACGGCGAGGCCTTCGAGACCCAGGCGCAGGCGTTCCACGACACCCTGGATGACGAATCCGATCCCCTGTGGGCCAATGTGGTTACCATGGGTAGCCAGCTGTGTCCCGGCAATCCGCTGTTTGGCGATGCCGCCCAGGCCCTGCAGGAAGAACAGGAAGGCGTGGCAGCCGGCACCGACGACGACCTCCTGGACTTCGATTTCGATCTTGACTCCCCGGACCTGGGACAGGGCAAGACCAAGGCCGATGATTTCGACCTCGGTGACGAGGCCAAGCCGGGCAAGGACGCGCAAGCCGAGGCTCCGTCCGCCGCTGACAACGGCCTGGATTTCGATGTCTCCAGCCTGGATTTCAGCCTCGATCAGCGCAGCGACGGGGCCGAGGGCGAACGGCCAGCCGCCAGCGGTGACGAAGCCGTCGCTGCAAAGGATGACGATGCCCTGGACTTCGATATGGAGATGCTGGGCGAGACCGTTGCCGCTGCAGAGAAGGCAGAGAAAACGGAAGAGACGGAGATCGAGGTGGCGGAGCGGCTGCCTGAGACAGACGACGAGGCGGCGCTCGACCTGGACCTCGATCTCGCCAAGACGGCCACCGGCATCGAAGACACCGTGCTGGAGTTCAGCACGGACGACAGCCCGCCCGCCGAACAGGGCAGGGACGGAACGAGTTCCGTGGAGCCGCTGGACGCGGAACTGACCGATGCGCAACAGACGGACAGTGAGCACTCGGACTTCAGCCTCGACCTCAGCGATGAGGCGTTGACCCTGAATGAAAACGAGGCCATTGAGTTTGATGCCGTGGTCGAAGAGAAGGATGACCGTGAGTCCGGTGCCGGTCTTGAGCTGGAAGGGGCGGCGGAAGGCGAGGTCCTGGTCGTCGAGGAAAGTATCGAAAGCACCGAGATCGAAAGCGCTGAGATCGAAACTGCCGAGACCGAAAGCAGCGAGACAGAGAGCGCCAAGGGCGGCGAAGCGCCAACATCGGACAAGGACGAGATCAAGGCGTTCGAGGAAGAGCTGGCCGCCACGGACGGTCTCGACGATGACCTCCTCGGCGACGATATCTTCGGCGAGGTCGACGAAATCGGCACCAAGCTGGATCTGGCCAAGGCCTACGTCGACATGGGCGACGGCGACGGTGCGCGCAGCATCCTCGACGAGGTACTGGAGGAGGGTGACGACACCCAGAAACAGCAGGCCAAGGATTTGCTGGAGCAGATCGGCTAGCGGTAGCCACAGCTGGTAGAATCAACGGCGCGGCTCGCAGGGGTCGCGCCTTTTTTCTGCCTGATGCCGCGGGATGCCCATCCCCGGCCCAGCACCCGGACAGTCATGCACCCCGCCATCAAAATCATCCTGTTCCTGATCTACGGCGCCGCCGTCGCCTTTGGTGGCGTCCCGAGCCTGCTCACGGGTGCCGTGCTGGTGCTGGCCCTGTACCTGCCGGGGCCCTGGGAGCGGCTGCGGCTGGCGTTGCGCATGCTGCGGCGCATGCGCTGGTTCTTCCTCTCCATCGCCCTGGTGTACCTGCTCTTTACGCCGGGGCGGCTGCTGTTTTCCGCCTGGCCCTGGGGACCGACCGTGGAAGGGCTGGCCGGTGGCGGTCAGCGCATCGCCTCGCTGGTGCTGATCGTCTTCGCGGTCAATCTGCTGCTGCGCACCACGCCGCGCCCGGCGCTGATCTCGGCCATCCTCTGGTGCCTGACGCCGTTGAGCTGGCTAGGGCTGCCGCGCGAGCGCCTGGCGGTGCGCATCGCCCTGACCCTGGATGCCGTGGACAGCGTGCAGGTGATCTATCGCCACCGGCCGCGCGGCGGCGACGGCGATGAAGACCCACCGGGGGACGGGCGCCTCACCAGCCTGAAGGCGCGCCTGTGGCGCATCGGCGCCACCGCGCAGCGGTTGGTGGTGGCGGTGATCGAGCAGGCGGAGTCGGTGCCGGCGCAGGCCATCGAGGTGCCCCGGCCCAGCAACCCGCCGCTGGCGCAATGGCTGTATCCGTTGCTGCTGAGCGCGCTGTTCATGGCGCTGGGCTGGTAAAATGGGCGGCCACTTTTCTCATCCTCTTCATCGAATCCGAGACTGACATGCGCATAGCCCTTGGGGTGGAATACGACGGCCAGCATTTTCGCGGCTGGCAGGCGCAGCAGGGGGATCTGCCCACGGTGCAGGCCAGCCTGCAGCGCGCCCTGTCGCGGGTCGCCGACGCGCCGGTGGAGCTGGTCTGCGCCGGGCGCACCGATGCCGGTGTGCACGCCCTGGAGCAGGTGGTGCACTTCGATACCGGGGCCGAGCGCAGCGAGCGCTCCTGGGTGCGCGGCGCCAATGCCAATCTCGACCGCGCGATTACCGTGCTGTGGGCGAAACCCGTGGCTGACGACTTCCACGCCCGCTTCTCCGCCTTCAGCCGCCGCTATCGCTATGTCATCCTCAACCGCCCGGTGCGTTCCAGTCTGGCCCAGGGCCGCGTGACCTGGGAATACCGTCCGCTGGATGCCGCGCGCATGATGGAGGCCGGCCGGCACTTGCTGGGCGAGCGCGACTTCACCTCCTACCGCGCCGCCGGCTGCCAGTCCAACACCCCGTTCCGCAACGTCACCCGGCTGGACGTCTCGCGCCACGACGACCTGGTGTTCATCGACATCGAGGCCAATGCCTTCCTGCACCACATGGTGCGCAACATCGCCGGTGTGCTGATGGACATCGGCGCCGGCGAGCGCGAGCCCGACTGGGCCTGCGAGGTGCTGGAGGCGCGCGACCGCACCCAGGGCGGGGTGACCGCGCCGCCGCACGGACTGTACCTGATGGCGGTGGGTTATCCGCCCGAGTTCGGCATCCCGCGCCTGTCCAATACCCGGTTGGTCTGGTAATCTGCGCGTTTGCCCGAAACGCACCGCCCACGCATGCGAACCCGAATCAAGATCTGCGGTTTCACCCGCCCCGATGACGCCCGCCAGGCCGCCGCGCTGGGCGTGGACGCCATCGGCCTGGTGTTCTATGCGCCCAGTCCGCGCGCCGTGGACATCGCTGCTGCGCAGGCCATCATCGAGGCCCTGCCGCCCTTTGTGAGTACGGTGGGGCTGTTCGTCGACGAGGCTGCGGAGCAGGTGCGAAGGGTGCTTGAGCAGGTGCCGCTGGACCTGCTGCAGTTCCACGGCGACGAATCCCCGGCCTACTGCATGCAGTTCGGCCGTCCGTGGCTGAAGGCCATCCGCATGCGCGAGGGCATCGACCTGGCGCGCGAAGCGTCTCGCTACCGCGAGGCCGCCGGCCTGCTGCTGGACGCCTACCGTCCCGGCACGCCGGGCGGCACCGGCGAGTCTTTCGCCTGGTCCCGGGTGCCGGACGACCTGTCCCTGCCCGTGGTGCTGGCCGGCGGCCTCACCCCGGCCAATGTCGCCGAGGCCATCGCCACGGCACACCCCTGGGCGGTGGACCTCAGCGGCGGCGTGGAATCGGCCAAGGGCGTCAAGGACGCGCCGAAGATGGCCGCGTTGGTGGAGGCCGTGCGGCTGGCGGACGGCTAGTGGCCAGTGCGCAAGTTGAAAGGCTTTGCCACAGAGGCACAGAGGACACAGAGGACACAGAGAAAATCACTTTATGACGGAAGCCGTTATAAGCGTGTTATTGGGTAGTGACCCAATAACTCAAGTTTCGGGGTTCAAAATCAAACAGGCTACAGCCTTGGCGGATGCCTCTTGATTTCTTTTGCCACAGAGACACAGAGGCACAGAGAAGGAAGCGAGCTTGCTCGTCGTCGTGAGCCGTGCGTGGGCGACATCGGTAAGCGTGGTGTCACAAGTCAATAATTTTTCTCTGTGTCTCCGTGCCTCTGTGGTGAATGTTTTTTGAGCACCAAACGCACAAACGAAGAGTGAAACGGTAATGACAGTACAGATCAAACAGCCCGAGGGCGCGCTGCCCGACGACAACGGCCACTTCGGCCCCTACGGCGGGCGCTTCGTCGCCGAGACCCTGATGGTGCCGCTGCGCGAGCTGGAGGAGGCCTACGACCGCTACCTCTCCGACCCCGACTTCCTCGACGAGCTGGACCAGGACCTGCGCCAGTTCGTCGGCCGTCCCTCGCCGCTGTATCTCGCCGAGCGCTGGACCGAGAAGCTCGGCGGCGCAAGGATCTATCTCAAGCGCGAGGACCTCAACCACACCGGCGCGCACAAGGTGAACAACACCGTCGGCCAGGCCCTGCTGGCCAAGCGCATGGGCAAGACCCGCATCATCGCCGAGACCGGCGCCGGCCAGCATGGCGTGGCCACTGCCACCGTGGCGGCGCGCCTGGGCCTGAAATGCGTGGTCTACATGGGTGCCGTGGACATCGCCCGCCAGGCCATCAATGTCTACCGCATGCGCCTGCTGGGCGCCGAGGTGGTGTCGGTGGCGTCCGGCTCCAAGACCCTCAAGGACGCCCTCAACGAGGCCATGCGTGACTGGGTCACCAATATCGACGACACCTTCTACATCATCGGCACCGTGGCCGGGCCGCATCCGTACCCGGCCATGGTGCGCGACTTCCAGGCCATCATCGGCCGCGAGGCGCGCGCCCAGATCCTCGACCAGGAGGGCCGTCTGCCGGACGCCCTGGTGGCCTGCGTGGGCGGTGGCTCCAACGCCATCGGCCTGTTCCATCCCTTCCTCGGCGACCGCGAGGTGGCCATCTACGGCGTCGAGGCCGCCGGCGACGGGCTGGACAGCGGCCGCCACGCCGCGCCCCTGTGCGCCGGCCGCCCCGGCGTGCTGCACGGCAACCGCACCTACCTGATGGAGGACGACGATGGCCAGATCATCGAGACCCACTCCATCTCCGCCGGCCTCGACTATCCCGGCGTCGGTCCCGAGCACGCCTGGCTCAAGGACGAGGGCCGCGCCCGGTACGTGGCCGTCACCGACGACGAGGCCCTCGCCGCCTTCCATGAACTGACCCGCGTCGAGGGCATCATGCCGGCCCTGGAGTCCAGCCATGCCCTGGCCTACGCCGCCAAGCTGGCCCCCACCATGGACCGTGATCAGATCATCATCGTCAACCTCTCCGGGCGCGGCGACAAGGACATCCATACCGTCGCGGCGTTGGAAGGCATCAAGGTTTGATGCGTGGCTGCAAATGGGAAATCCAACGCAAAGGCGCAAAGATGCAAAGGGCGCAAAGGGAAAACCGCAATGATTTTCTTTACGAGCCGGTGGCACCAAGCTCGGGCATCATCCCGCGGAACAGAAAAATGTGTTTTGCATCGCTTTGCGCCCTTTGCGTCTTCGCGCCTTTGCGTTGAAAAACACGCTTGAAGCAACCCGCAATGCCGGGTATCCGTCCGAATCGAAATAGCCAAGAGAATCGACATGGGCCGTATCACCGACCGATTTGAAAAACTGAAGCGCGAAGGCCGACAGGCCCTGATCCCCTACGTCACCGCCGGCGATCCCGAGCCTGCCATCACGGTGCCGCTGATGCACGCCATGGTTGCCGCCGGCGCCGACATCATCGAACTGGGGGTGCCGTTCTCCGATCCCATGGCCGATGGCCCGGTGATCCAGCGCGCCGCCGAGCGCGCCCTGGAACACGGCACCCGCCTGCGCGACGTGCTGGCCATGGTGGCCACGTTCCGCCAGCAGGACCGTGACACTCCCGTGGTGCTGATGGGCTATCTCAACCCCGTCGAGGCGATGGGCTACGAGGCCTTCGCCAAGGCCGCCAGTGAGGCGGGCGTGGATGGCGTGCTCAGCGTCGATCTGCCGCCGGAGGAGGCCCACGACCTGCTGGAGGCCCTGCGCGGCCACGGCGTCGACCCCATCTTCCTGCTCGCCCCCACCACCGACGATGCGCGCATCGAGAAGATCTGCGCGGTGGCCAGCGGCTACCTCTACTACGTGTCGCTGAAGGGCGTCACCGGCGCTGGCGGCCTGGACGTGCAGTCCGTGGCCGACAAGCTGGCGCAGATCCGTCGCCACACCGCGCTGCCGGTGGGCGTCGGCTTCGGCATCAAGGACGCCGATTCCGCACGTGCCGTGGCCGCGGTGGCCGACGCCGTGGTGGTGGGCAGCGCGCTGGTGAAAAAGATCGAGCAGAATGCCGGTCAAAGCGATAAAATCACCCGGGAAATCACCGACGTCCTCGCCCGCATGCGCGCGGCCATGGACGCCTGACAGAATAGGCACGAGACACATGAGCTGGCTGGAAAAACTGATACCCTCGCGCATCCGCATCGATGGCAGGCAGAAAAAGACCGTCCCCGAAGGCCTGTGGGCCAAGTGTCCGGCCTGCGACGCGGTGCTCTACCGCGCCGATCTGGAACGCAATCTGGACGTCTGTCCCAAATGCGATCACCACATGCGCATCGGCGCCCGCCGCCGCCTCGAGACCTTTCTCGACGAAGAGCCACGGGAGGAGATCGGCGCGGACCTGGAGCCCGTGGACGCCCTCAAGTTCAAGGACCTGAAAAAATACAAGGACCGCCTGACCCAGGCGCAGAAGGCCACCGGCGAAACGGACGCCCTGATCGGCATGAAGGGAGAGCTGAAGGGCATGCTACTGGTGGCGGCGGCCTTCGAATTCAAGTTCATGGGCGGCTCCATGGGCTCGGTGGTGGGTGAGCGCTTCGTGCGCTGCGTCGACACCGCCATCGAGCACAACATCCCCTTCGTCTGCTTCACCGCCTCCGGCGGCGCGCGCATGCAGGAGGCCCTGTTCTCGCTGATGCAGATGGCCAAGACCAGCGCCGCGCTGGCGAAGATGAGCCGCCGTGGCATTCCCTATATCTCGGTGATGACCGACCCCACCATGGGCGGCGTGTCCGCCAGCCTGGCCATGCTCGGCGACCTCAACGTGGCCGAGCCCAAGGCCCTGATCGGTTTCGCCGGCCCGCGCGTCATCGAACAGACCGTGCGCCAGACCCTGCCCGAGGGCTTCCAGCGCAGCGAGTTCCTGCTCGAACACGGCGCCGTGGACATGATCGTCGACCGCCGCGAGATGCGCGACCGCCTGGCCCGCGTGCTCACCATGCTCACCGGCAAGCCGGCGGCTTGAGGCCTCCTGTAGGAGCGGGCCATGCCCGCGATGGCTGATGACACAGCAGCAGAAAAAATCAGGCAATGCAGGAGCGCCTTCAGGCGCGAAAAGCCGGATACGAAAAATGTTCGCGCCTGAAGGCGCTCCTACAGGTGCACGGATGGTGTGTTGATGGGTTACATCGCGGGCATGGCCCGCTGCCACGAGATTCCGTGACGGACCTCCTTCATGCGCTTCCACACCCTCGACGACTGGCTCCGCTGGCAGGAGTCCCTGCATCCCCGCGAGATCGAGCTGGGCCTGGCGCGCGTGCGCACGGTGCTGGAGCGCCTGGACCTGGCCCGGCCCGACTTTACCGTCGTCACCGTCGCCGGCACCAATGGCAAGGGCTCCAGCGTGGCCATGCTGGAGAGCATCCTGCATGCCGCCGGTTATCGTGTCGGCGCCTATACCTCGCCCCACCTGCTGCGCTACAACGAGCGTATCCGCGCCGGCGGCGAAGCCGTTTCCGATGACGAGCTGTGCGCCGCCTTCGCGCGCATCGACGCCGCCCGCGGCGACATCTCCCTGACCTATTTCGAGTTCGGCACCCTCGCGGCCATCGACTGCCTGCAACGGCGCGGGGTGGAGATCGCCGTGCTGGAGGTGGGCCTGGGCGGGCGCCTGGACGCGGTCAACGTGCTCGACGCCGACCTGGCCCTGATCACTCCGGTGGACGTGGATCATGTCGCCTGGCTGGGCCATGACCGCGAGGCCATCGGTTTCGAGAAGGCCGGTATCATGCGCGCCGGGCGGCCGGTGGTGGTGAGTGACCCGAACCCGCCGCGCTCGGTGCTGGATCGCGCCGGCGAGCTGGGCGCGCCGCTGGCCCTCGCCGGCCGCGACTACCATTACCAGGCGCAGGGCGACCAGTGGTGCTGGACGGGCGGGGGACAGCGGCGCCATGCCCTGCCGCTGCCGGCCCTGCGCGGTGATTTTCAGCTGGCCAATGCCGCCGGCGTGCTGATGGTGCTGGCGCGGCTGGGGGAGCGCTTCCCGGTCAGTCAGCAGGCGGTGCGCAGCGGTCTGCTGGCGGTGCGGCTGCCGGGGCGTTTTCAGGTGTTGCCGGGGCGGCCGGTGCAGATTCTCGATGTGGCGCACAACCCGCACAGCGCCCGCGCCCTGGCGCAGAACCTCGCCCGCCAGCCCTGCGCCGGGCGCACCCGGGCGGTGCTGGGGATGCTGGATGACAAGGACATCGCCGCCACCGTGGCCTGCCTGCAGGCCCTGGTGGACGACTGGTACCTGGCCACGCTGGCGGCGCCGCGCGGTGCGCCGGCGTCGCGGCTGCGCGAGGCGCTGGGCGGGGCCGGGCAGTGCTTCGACAGCGTGCCCGCCGCCCGGGCCGCGGCGCTGGCGGCGGCCGCAGAGAATGACCGGGTTGTCATTTTTGGCTCGTTTTACACGGTGGCTGCGGCCCTCGCTTAGCGCGTATAATTGCGCCCTGACGCCGGCCGGCACCCTGGCCGGCCCGCCGCGAAGGAAGCCGGAAAATTCCGTGAACATCCAACTCAAGCAGCGACTGGTCGGGGCCGTGGTGCTGGTCTCGCTGGCCGTCATCATCATTCCCATGTTGTTGCCGGGCGAGGGCAGTTATACCCGCCAGCAGCCGGTCAGCACCATTCCCGCCGAGCCGGACTATCGTTTCGCGCCACTGCCGGAGCCGCCACCGGCACCGCCCGTGGCGCAGGCGCCGCCGGTGCCGGTGGAGGCGCTGCCGGCGCCCGTGGTGGAGGAGCCGGCGAAACCGGAGACCCCAGCCGTCACCGGGGAAAAGTCGGCCACCAGGCCCATCGCGGAACCCGTCACCAAGCCGGACCTGCCCGTCGATGCCGCGACGCCGAAGCAGAGCGCCGTCAGCAAGGCGGGGGATGGCCAGGCCACCGGCTGGGTGGTGCAGGTGGGCAGTTTCTCCAACGCCAGAAATGCCCGCGCCCTGCGTGACAGGCTGCGCACGCAAGGCCGCGCCGCCTTTGTCGAGGCGGTGAAGGACACGCACGGAAAGCCGGTCTACCGGGTGCGCGTGGGGCCGGAGCTGCGCCGCGACCTGGCGGAGAAGTTGCAGCAGCGGCTGGCCCGCGATGCCGGGCTCAAGGGCATCGTGCTGCGTTACCCGTGATGCCCCCCGTTGCACCTCAAGGTCTGTTAAAATCGCCGCTGTTTCGCTTTGAGATGGGTCGTGTCTGATGGTCTGGGTGGATTACCTGATTCCCGGAATAATTGTGGTTTCGGCCCTGCTCAGCCTGATGCGCGGCTTCGTCCGCGAGGCCATGTCACTGACCGGCTGGCTGCTGGCCGCGTGGGTGGCGCTGCATTTTTCCCAGCCGCTGGCGGAGGCCTTTCTCGGCGGCATTTCCGCGCCCTCGCTGCGCGTCGGCGTGGCCTTCGTGATCCTTTTCGTGATCGTGCTGGTGCTGTCGGCGCTGATCAACCGGCTGGCCAGCCAGCTGGTGAAACGGACCGGGCTGACCGGCACCGACCGCATGATCGGCATGCTGTTCGGCGCCGCGCGCGGCGCGGTGGTGGTGGCGGTGCTGGTGCTGCTGGCGGGCCTGACCACCATGCCACAGGATCCGTGGTGGCGGGAGTCCGTGACCATCGGCTATTTTCAGGAACTGGCGGTGTGGCTGCAGGAAAACGTCGCGCCGGAGATCAAGCGTTATCTGAGCTAGGCCATTCCCTCCAAATTCAACGGCAGTAGCAAGAGGTTATCCCTGATGTGCGGCATTATCGGAATCGTTGGTCACGAGAACGTGAACCAGGAACTGTATGACGGCCTGACCGTTTTGCAGCACCGTGGCCAGGACGCGGCGGGCATCGTCACCTGCGACAAGGGGCGGCTGTTCCTGCGCAAGGACAACGGCCTGGTGCGCGACGTGTTTCATACCCGCCACATGCTGCGCCTGGTGGGCAGCATGGGCATCGGCCACGTGCGTTATCCCACCGCCGGCTGTTTTTCCTCCGCCGAGTCCCAGCCTTTCTACGTCAACTCACCGTTCGGCATCTCGCTGGCCCACAACGGCAACCTAACCAACGCCATCGAACTCAAGCGCGACCTGTTCCGCGCCGACCGCCGCCACATCAACACCGATTCCGACTCCGAGGTGCTGCTCAACGTCTTCGCCCACGAATTGCAGCAGCAGGGCAACCTCAAGGTGACCCCGGACGACGTGTTTGCCGCCGTCGCCGGCGTGCACCACCGCTGCCGCGGCGCCTATGCCGCGGTGGCTATGATCACCGGCCACGGCATCGTCGGCTTCCGCGATCCGCACGGCATCCGCCCCGCCGTATTCGGCCAGCGCGAGACCGCGCGCGGCATGGAATACATCATCGCCTCCGAGAGCGTGGCCATCGATTCCCTGGGCTTCGAGCTGGTGCGCGACATCGCCCCCGGCGAGGCCGTCTACATCGATACCGACGGCCAGCTGCACACCCGCCAGTGCGCGCAAGATCCGCAGCTCAATCCGTGCATCTTCGAGCACGTCTACTTCGCCCGCCCCGATTCCATCATCGACAGCATCTCCGTGTACAAGGCCCGCCTGCGCATGGGCGAGGCGCTGGCGAAGAAGATCGATCGCGTGTTCCCGGACCACGACATCGACGTGGTGATCCCCATCCCCGACACCAGCCGCACCTCCGCGCTGCAATTGTCCAATGCCCTCGGCGTGCTGTACCGCGAAGGCTTCATCAAGAACCGCTACATCGGCCGCACCTTCATCATGCCCGGGCAGAAGCAGCGCAAGAAATCCGTGCGCCAGAAGCTCAACGCCATCGAGCTGGAATTCAAGGGCAAGAACGTATTGCTGGTGGACGACTCCATCGTCCGCGGCACCACCTCCAAGCAGATCATCCAGATGGCCCGCGAGGCCGGCGCCAACAAGGTCTATTTCGCCTCCGCCGCGCCGCCGGTGCGTTACCCCAATGTATACGGCATCGACATGCCCTCGGTGAACGAGCTGGTGGGCCACAATCGCAATGACAAGCAAATCGCCGAGGCCATTGGTGCCGACTGGCTGGTATACCAGGATCTCGACGACCTGATCGAGACCGCGCGCGTCGGCAATCCCGGCATCCAGCGCTTCGACACCTCGGTCTTCGACGGCAACTACGTCACCGGCGACATCACCCCGGATTATCTCGACTTCCTCGAAGGACGCCGCAACGACGGCGCGCGTAGCAGCCAGCAGGAAGACAACGCGGTCATCGATCTGCACAACAGTGCCTGATTGACAGGCAGGGGCGCCTTCACTAACCTTGATGACGAGTCCGCCTCGAAGCCACGGATTCAGGCTGGACTTACAGCGCCGATTTGATGTCAGCTTGCGGGCGCTCAACAAATGCAGCTAAAGCGAGGGGAACCTGCTTTGGCCTGTTGACGAGACGATGGCCGGGCGGGTTTTTTTGTGCTGGCGTGAAACATTATTTATTTCACCACAGAGGCACGGAGACACAGAGAAAAGATCATCTCTCGCAGAGCCTGCCAAGCACACAAAGAAAAGAAAAAATATTCATTTTCTTTTCTTTGTGTCTCTGCGCCTTGGCGAGAAATTGAACTTCTCTGTATCTCCGCGCCTCTGTGGTGAATAAAATCAATCGAGCAAGGTATGAACCATGGCCAGTAATGACGACAGACCGACCGACGAGACATTGGGCTTCGACACCCTCGCCGTGCGCGCCGGCTACCAGCGTACCAACGAGGGTGAACACGGCGAGGCCATCTTCGCTACTTCCAGTTATGTCTACGAGAGCGCGGCGCAGGCGGCGGCGCGTTTTTCCGGCGACGAGCCGGGCAATATCTATTCGCGCTTCACCAATCCCACCGTGAATGCCTTCGAGCGGCGCCTGGCGGCCCTGGAAGGCGCCGAGCGTTGCGTGGCCACTGCCTCGGGCATGGGCGCCATCCTCACCGCCTGTCTCGGCACCCTCAAGGCCGGTGATCATATCGTCTCCTCGCGCGCCATCTTCGGCTCCACGGTGGTCCTGTTCGACACCATTCTCGCGCGCTTCGATATCGCCACCACCTTCGTGGCGCAGACGGATCTGGATGCCTGGCGCGCGGCGATTCGCCCTGAAACGAAGATGCTGTTTCTGGAGACGCCCTCCAATCCCGTTACCGAGATCGCCGACGTCGCGGCGCTGGCCGAGCTGGCGCATGCCCACGGTTGCCTGCTGGTGGTGGACAACGCCTTCTGTACCCCGGCCCTGCAACGGCCGCTGGAACTGGGTGCGGACATCGTCATTCACTCCGCCACCAAGTACATCGACGGCCAGGGCCGCTGCATCGGTGGTGCGGTAGTGGGCAGCGAAGAACTGGTGGGGGGCGATGTCTACGGCATCGTGCGCACTGGCGGCACCAGCATGAGTCCGTTCAATGCCTGGGTGTTTCTCAAGGGGCTGGAGACCCTGCGCATCCGCATGGAGGCGCACTGCCGCAATGCGCAACGGCTGGCCGAGTGGCTGGAGGTGCAGCCGGCAGTGACCCGTGTCAACTATCCGGGGCTGACGTCACATCCGCAACACGCGCTGGCGGCGAAACAGCAAACGGGCTTCGGCGGTGTGCTGTCCTTTGAAGTGAAGGGTGGTCAGGCGGGCGCTTGGCGGCTGATCGACAGCACGCGGCTGCTGTCCATCACCGCCAATCTGGGCGATACCAAGACCACCATCACCCACCCGGCGACCACCACCCATGGCCGTGTCGATCCCGCGGCGCGCGCTGAGGCCGGCGTCAGCGACGGCCTGGTGCGCATTGCGGTGGGACTGGAGGACATCGACGACATCAAGGCCGATCTGCTGCGGGGGCTGGATTTACTCTGATGCCGGTTTTCTCACCACAGAGGCACGGGGAAAAGCATTCAATCACTAAAGGGGGCGAAGTTGCGCAAAGGCAGCAACAGCTTTTTGTATCTTCGCGTCACTTTACGGTCAATGCTTTATTGGTTTTCTCCGTGCCTCCGTGTCTCTGTGGTGATCGATGGCGTCTATGTGGCAAAGTCGCCTGAGACTTCCTTCAGGTTCAAGCCAGCAGCGGATGATCCTTGGGCAGCTGCTTGGCGTACCACAGGGCCAGCTTGTGGCGCATGGTCTTTTGCGATACCTGCTCCTCGGGCAGGGGCTGGATCAGCTTGTCGTGCACCAGCAGGCGATAGATGAAGAGCGTTTTCTCGCTCACCGAATCCGTGGGTTCGAAGACCGCGGCGCCTCTTTCCTCGGCATATTTCACGCCGGCGATGATCGCCGCCTTGGCAAGCTCGGCCTCGTGTTTGAGTTTCTTGCTTTTTGCCATGGGTCACCTGTGTCCGTTCGTTTCATTCACGGGGTTCAATGTTGCAGATAATGGCCGGCGGTGCAATGGCTCCCGGCTGACCAATGGTGATGCTGTGTCGCGCGCCGGGGTGACCTGGATGTGACGCCGCTGGGCGAGGTGAACGCGGGCCAGGTTCTGTCGCGTGTTGTCGGTGAAAGGGTGGTTTTCGCCCAGCGTTTCTGACCACAGGTCGATGGCGTTCTGATATTGGCGTGCGGCACGGTTGTAGTCTCGCTGATGCTCGTACAGTACGCCGAGATTGTAGTGTGATTGCGCTGTCTCGGCGCTGTGCCGGCCAAACGCGGCGCGGCGCAGATCCAGTGCCCTTCGATGCGCCTGTTCCGAGGCGGGGTAGTCGCCCAACTCGAAATAGAGGCCGCCGAGGTTGGTCAGGGTGATGGCTATCTGCGGGATGTCCCGGCTGTGATTGTGTTGCAGGACCCGCAGCGACTGCTCGAAACAGTCGCGGGCACGGCCGAGGTGGCCGAGGGTCTGGTGGATGATGCCGAGTTTGAGCAAGGGATCGGCGTTGTTGATGTGGTTCTCGCCGTGAAGCCTGCTGGCCAGTGCGTGCGCACGTTCGGCGGTGGCTAGCGCCTGGGGATAGTAGCCGCGTTCATAGAGCCAGACGAATTCACGGCTGAGGCCGTGGCTGATTTCCTCGCCTGGGGCGTGGGTTTCATGCAGCTGTTGGCTGCTGTCTGCGGCAAGGGTTTTCAGGCTGGCGGAGTAACGGGAATTGGCAAGCGCCGGGGCGGTGATGATCAGCAGCCCCAGCAGGGCGCTCAGGGCCGGCAGGGATCGCTGCGGCTTGCCGGTTGTGACGCGGATTGTCCTCATGACCATTTCCTTGTGCGTGGGTCACGAAGGACCGGGGTGAATGGCCGCGCGGGGCGGTTTCTCCCTCTTTATCGCCAGGGAATGGGATGTCTTTACCCGTTAGTTGCAAAAAAACAGATCAAAAATCGCGCACATTCCGGTATTTCCGGGCGTTACTGTATGTGGCGCCCTTTCTGCAGGCGTTCACTGCTCGTGCGATCCAGCTACATAGACCGGAATAAGACGACGCGAAATCCGAGGCTGTTGCCGGGAATGGCATGAAACGCAGCGGTCGCGGAGGCGCAGAGGATGCAAAGGTTTATTGAAAAGGTTTCCTTTGCGTCCTCTGCGCCTTGGCGTTCTTTGCGTTGATTCTCGTGGTCGATTTCACATCCCGTGTCGCCCGCTGTTTGCGCACGAATTTATGCAACGATTGGGTTTGGCCAGAATCTGTGGGTTCAGGGTTTAGGCCAGGTGCGTGGCGTGGTTGCGGGAAAGGGGGCTGTGCCGGCGGATCAATGAAGGGTTTCGTGGGCACGCCTGACGTCTCGTGTGTCGGCGCCGCCGTCGATGTGCTCGAGCTGCTGGCCGAGCAGTGATTTCACCTCTGCGCTGCGCCCCTCCTGACTGGCGATGCCGGCCAGGTCGATGCTGCAGCGCAGCGCCAGGGAGCGGGCATTTTGCTGCTGCGCCAGTTGCAGCGCCTGGCTGAGCAGGGTCTCCGCCTGCGCGGAATGCGCCGCTCCGGCCTGCTGCAGAAAGTGGCCCTTGAGGCGCAGCAGTTCGGCGCTGAAGAAGCCCTCGCCGGTGCGCTTCGTTCCTTCCAGGGCCTTGTCGAGGGTGGCGTTGGCGGCATCGCCCTGGCCGGCGCGGAATTGCAGTTCCGCCAGCAGGGCGAGGAAGTAGGAGCGCACCAGGCGGCTGCCGGATCGTTCGTATTCGGCCAGGGCGGACTGAAAGTCCTCGCAGCAGTCCTTGATGTTGTGATCCTCGGCCTCGGCCCAGGCGCGCAGCATCTTGCCGGTGGCGGACCAGAAGGCGAAGCCGTAGGTTTCGCACAGGGCGATCTGCGCCTCGGCCTGGCGCTTGGTGGCCTCGCGTTCGCCGCGCAGCTGGTGCACCACGGCGAGGAATTGCAGGGCATAGGCCTGGCTGAAGGGATGGGTGAGACGCTTGGCGGCCTCCAGCGCCTGGCGGCATTTCTCCAGCGCCTGATCCGGCTGGCCCAGCAGCCACAGGATGCAGCCGGTGTTGGCGAGGCAGGCGACGCGCACGTCCTGGCAGTGCGAGACCTCGGCGGTGAGGGCCGGGACGGCGGGGTTGGCGTTGAGGGGCGGCGTGAGCAGTTCCAGCGCCTCTTGCAGGCGGCCCTGCCAGAAGCGGGTGGTGCCGAGGGTGCGTTTGGCCTCCAGGTTCAGCTCCGCTTGCTTGACTTGGGCGGCGAGGCCAAGCAGTTCGTTGGCCAGTGATTCGGCGCTGGCGAGGTCGGCGCGCACGATGTAGTACTCCCACAGGCCGCACAGCACCGGGAAGGTGGTGCTGATGTCGGCCATGCTGTGGCACAGCTCGCGGGCGCGGGCATAGGCCTTTTCCACCGCGGGGGCGGCGTAGCCCTGGCTCATCATCTGCGCCAGGCCGAGGGTGATCTGCATCTCCAGTTCGCGGGCGCGGCGCTGCGGGGTGTCGGGCAGACGCTTGAGTACCACCAGGCCGTGTTGCAGGTGGGTGACGGCCTCCCGGTTGGCGGAACGGCGTGCGGCCAGTTTGCCGGCCTTGAGCCACATGGTCGCCGCCAGGTCGTCGATACAGGCCTCGCTGCAGTGGTGCGCCAGCAGCTCCGGGTTGGCCTCCACGATGTGCGGGAAGCGTTCCTGCAGCAGGGTGGCGATGCGCCGGTGGTAGCGCTGCCGGGTGCGCTTGAGCAGGGACTGGTAGGCCGCCTCGCGCAGCAGGGCGTGGCGAAAGCTGTAGGAGGCCTTGGGGGGGCGTCCGCGTTGCAGGAACAGCTCGGCATTGATGAGGTGGGTCAGGCCCAGTTGCAGACTGATCTCGTCGCGGCCGGCCACCGCGCTGAGCAGTTCGTGGCCGAATTCGCGCCCCAGGGTGGCGCTGAGCTGGGCCAGTTCCTTGTCGTCGCCGAGGCCGTCGAGGCGCGACATGAGCGAGTCCTGCAGGGTCGAGGGGATGGCCAGTTCGGCCATCCCGGCCTTCAGCACGTAGTGGGTGGCCTTTTCTTCCAGCATGTCGGAGTGGAGCACCATGCCGGTGAGTTCCTCGATGAAGTAGGGCACGCCGTCGGTCTTGCGGATGATCTCGGAGAACACGTCCATGGGCAGGGTCTTGCCGCCGCTGAGCTGGCGGATCAGGTGTCCGGCCTGCTGACGGGTGAGGCGGTTGAGGGTTACCAGGGTCAGGTTGGCGTGCGAACTCCACGGCGGCGCGAACTCGCTGCGGAAGGTGAACAGGGCGAACAGGTTGGTCAGCCCCGGCTGCTCCACCAGCAGGGTGAGCAGTTCCAGGGTGGAGGAGTCGACCCAGTGCAGGTCCTCCACCACCAGCACCACCAGTTTCTGCTGGGCCATGGTCTGCAGTATCGACACCAGGGTGTCGAGGATCTTCTGCTTGCGCTGCTGGGGGGTGGCGCCCAGCGTTTCCGGGCCGAGACCGGCGACGTGGATGCCGAGCAGTTCCGCCAGGGCGGGGAGAACCTCGGTCGCCTCCAGTCCCAGGGTCTCCACGGACTCCAGCAGGCGGGCGTGGCGGGCGGCGTTGTCGGTGAGATCCGTGAGGCCGAGGGTGCGTTGCAGCAGGTCGACGATGGGGTAGAGGAAGCTGCCCTGATAATAGGGCGAGCTGCCGCATTCCATGATGAAGCAGGACTGGTCGGCCAGCCGCTCCAGCACCAGTTGCACCATGCGGGTCTTGCCCAGGCCGGCCTCGCCGCCCAGCAGCACCACCTGGCCCACACCCTTGCGCGCCTGTTCCAGGCGCTCCATGAGCAGGGCGGTTTCCTGGTCGCGGCCCACCAGCGGCTCGTGGTGCTGGCCGCGACTGGCCAGCAGGCGCTGGCGGGTGCTGTGTTCACCGGTCACGCGGTAGAGGTTGAGGGGCTGGGAGAAGCCCTTCAGCTGATGTCCGCCGAGGTCTTCGAAGTCGAACTTGTTGCTGATCAGGTGATGGGTGGCGCTGCTCACCACCACCGAGTTGGGGGTCGACAGCTCCTGCAGACGGGCGGCGATGTTGGGCGTCTCGCCCAGCGCCAGGGTGCGCTTGTCGCCGTCGCCGATCTCGCCCACCACCACCAGCCCGGTGTGCACGCCGACGCGCACGGCGAGGGGAATCTCTTCACCGCTGAGCAGTGGATAGCGCAGTTCGGAGACGCGGCGCACGATATCCAGCGCCGCCTGGGTGGCGCGGCGGGCGTCGTCCTCGTGGGCATGGGGGTAGCCGAAATAGACCAGAATGCCGTCGCCCAGGTACTGCGCCACGTGGCCATCGAAGTGGGCTACCACATCGCTGCAGGCGCTGCGGTAGCCGCGCATGATGTCGCGCAGGTCTTCCGGGTCGATGCGTTCGGAGAGGGCGGAGGAGCCCACCATGTCGCAGAACAGCACCGTCAGCTGGCGCCGTTCGGCCTCCTGGCGATGCTGTTCCGTGACGGATGGGGTGGAATCCTCGTCCTGGGCCGGTGTGGCTTCTTTTCCGGCCATGGCGGCCAGTTCGGCGCCGCACTGGCCGCAGAAGCGGAAATCCGCCGGGTTGGCGAACTGGCAGCTGGGGCAGGGGCGCTTCAGCGGCGCGGCGCATTTTCCGCAATAGTGCATCCCCGGCGGGTTTTCAAATCCACATTTCTCGCACTGCATGGCATCATTCATCCGTTGCTGTCTGACGATTGTTGGGCCGGTAACCGCAGGGACTCGCTGTGTTGCCCGCACCGGGCTGGCGCAGGACAGCCTGTTTTGGCCTGATCACAGGGCATGAAGCATAACGGCCGCCCCCCCTTGCAGCAAGAAACCCGCAGAAACCCGCAGCCCCTTCGAGAAACCGGGATGTCCCATGTCTGATGACCCAACGAGACAACCGTTGTTGAGCGTCTACCGGGCGGCCCTGGCGGCGGTAAACGGCCGCCGGTGTTGCCGGCGCTTTCTGCGCGAGCACCGCCCTGCGACCCCCGTTGCGCTGGTGGCCATCGGCAAGGCCGCCAGCGGCATGGCGCAGGGGGCGGCGGATGCCCTGGGGGAGCGGATCCTGCGGGGCCTGGTGATCACCAAGGCGGGGCACGGTGAGCCGTTGACGGGCGCGGCGGCGGGCTTTGACTGCCTGTTTGCCGGCCACCCGGTGCCGGATGCGCGCAGCCTGCAGGCCGGCGCCGCGCTGCTGGCGTTCATCGATGCGCTGCCGGCCGGGGTGCCACTGTTGCTGCTGGTGTCCGGCGGCGCCTCGGCGCTGGTGGAGGTGCTGCCGGAGGGCGCCGGGCTGGCCGAACTGCAGCGGCTCAACGACTGGCTGCTGGGCAGCGGGCTGGACATTGGCGCCATGAATGCCGTGCGGCGCTCCCTGTCCTGCATCAAGGGAGGACGCCTGGCGCGGCGGCTGGCGGGGCGCCACAGCCTGTGCCTGATGATCTCCGACGTGCCGGGCGATGACCCGGGGGTGATCGGTTCCGGCCTGCTGGCCCCGGCCGCGGCGATGCCGGCGGCTATTGCCAGGCAGACGCCGGACTGGCTACGCCCCCTGCAGGGCCTGGCGCCGGCGCTGCCCGCCGCCGGTGACCGCTGTTTCGCCACGGTCGAGAGTCATGTCATCGCCCGCCTGAAGGACGCGCTGGCGGCCGCCGCCGATGCCGGCCGCGGGCTGGGCCTTGCGGTGTTTGAGCACGCCACGCCGCTGTCGGGGGATGCGGCGAGCTGTGGCCGGCGGTTGGCGCAGCGGCTGCGTGATGGCCCCGCCGGCCTGCATGTCTGGGGCGGCGAGACCAGTGTGCGCCTGCCCGCGCGGCCGGGGCGGGGTGGCCGCAACCAGCATCTGGCCCTGGCGGCGGCCACGGTGCTGGCGGGGGATGCGCACTGCACCCTGCTGTGCGCCGGCACCGATGGCAGCGACGGCCCGGGGGAGGATGCCGGCGCCGTTGTCGACGGCGGCACCCTGCGGCGCGGGCAAGGACAGGGCCTGAATGCCGTCGAGGCCCTGCGCCGGGCCGATAGCGGGCGCTTCCTGCGGGCCAGCGGTGACCTGCTGCGTACCGGACCCACGGGCACCAATGTCATGGACGTGGTCCTGGGCATCAAGCGGCGGCCTGGCGCTTTTCCGCGCCGGCTCCCGGTTGCTGAAGTGTGACCCACTTCTCTACAGTTGGCGGCCTTGCGGTCGATAGTTCTGCTGAGAGCGCCTACCCCGGGCTGAATTCAACACCTGCAGCAGCCATGAACGGGCGATGAGACGCTCCCTGGAGCTGTCCCGTGAATCACCCAAAAAAGCCCTTCAAGCTGGATCTGATGACCGCCCTGCTCATCGTTGTGTCGCTGGGTGTTGCGCTGACGATGTTTGCCCAGGCCCGGGAAGGGGCATCGGCCGACACCATCGTGGTGGCCTACCAGATCGCCCCCTGACGACCCGCGGCCAGCAGCCGCTTTCTCGTTTACCAGCTATTCTCTGCCTGTGCAGGGGACGCCTGCAGAAAATTTCTCCTTTTTGTACAGCAAGACCAGCGATTGTCAGCGGCCTTAAAGTTCACCGCCCGCCCGCCGCTGTATTCTCTGGAAGAATTAGCGGGAATATTAGGGCATGACAAAAGATTCATGGATGCGCACTTACTGGCCGGGTTTTCTCCTCTTGCCCGCCACCGGGGTGCTCTGGCTCTGGCCCGGGCAGATGGTGGCGTATGCGCTGCTGGTGGGGTTGAGCGGAGTGTGGCTGGCGCACGTGCGTCAACTGGGCCGGCGGCAGGCGGCGCGGGAGGCGCAGGCCGACAAGGAATTGCACGTTTCCACCCGCCTGCGAGAAGACTTTCAGCAGCTCATGCAGCGCTCCGCCGAGGAGATGGAGCGGCAATTTGCTCACCTGGACCGGGAATTGCAGCAGGTGCAGAGCCTGCAGGGGGATGCCATCAGCGGCTTGATGCAGAGCTTTGCCGGGCTGGAAAGGCAGTCCCGTGACCAGGAGGCGTTGACGCACGCCTTGGTGGCGCGTGTGGCGGAGACGACCGGTGATGGCTCCGGCATCAGCACCCTCGCCAGTGAAGCGGCGGAACTGGTGCAGATGTTCGTCGAAAGCATTGTCGCCATGCGTGATGGTAGCGCCGAAATGGTCGATGTGTTCATCGAGATGAAGGACCAGATCAGCACCGTGGAGAAAATGCTTGGCGAGATCGATGGCATCAGCTCGCAGACCAACCTGTTGGCCTTGAATGCGGCCATCGAGGCCGCCCGCGCCGGCGAGGCGGGCCGGGGTTTTGCGGTGGTGGCCGATGAGGTGCGTGCGCTGTCCCTGCGCAGCAATGAATTCAGCGGCCAGATTCGCGCCGAATATGCCAAGACGCGTGACAGCATGGATCAGGCCAGTGTCATTGTCGCGCGCATGGCCTCGCGTGACATGGAAATGACCTTGAGTTCCAAGGATCGCGTGGCGGAATTGATGCAGGAAGTGACGAATATCAATGCTGGCATGGTGGACCAGCTGCGTGAGGTCTCGGGCATGTCCGAAGAAATCGGCCAGAATGTGGCCATTGCCGTGCGCTCACTGCAATTCGAGGACATGACCCGGCAGTTGCTCGACCACATGCGCAAGCGGCTGCAGGCCTTTCATGAATTTCTCGATACGGTGGATGGCTTGCGGTCGGGGTTGTTGTCGGATGAGGGCACGGAGATCGAGCGGCAGCTGCAGGAGCGGCTTGCCCGGTTACGGATGAATTTTGACGAGTCGGCGGAGATGCTCGAAAGGTCTCCTATCCACCAGCAGAACATGGATGAGAGCGACGTGGAGTTGTTTTGAGATGGCGAAGATACTGGTGGTGGATGATGAGGCCCAGGTCCGGGGCATGCTGGTGAAGATGTTGGCGGTGGAACATCATGAGGTCATTGAAGCGGAGAACGGGGCGCAGGGTTGCAAGAAATACCGTGAGCACCAGCCGGATCTGCTGATAACGGATCTGGTGATGCCGGAAAAAAACGGCATCGACATGATTCTGGAGCTGAAGAAGGAGTTTCCGTCGATTCGCATCGTGGCCATCTCGGGCGGTGGCGGGATCACCGGTTCGTTCGATTATCTGCCCGTTGCCAAGCTGGTCGGGGCATTACATATCCTGCAGAAACCGTTTAGTCTGCAAGCACTGAAGTCGGCGGTGGCGGAGGCGCTGGAGATGCCAGGGGTTCATTGACAGGCGCGTGGATGCCTCTGCTTTTCGAGTGCTGAAAAGGGCGGGATGCCCTTTCGGCAAGCTCTTGAATCTACGGATTCAGGAACCTGTGAACAGGCCTGGCAAGGCCGCGGAAGAATGAGGCCAATGGCAGAGTTACCGGAACAACTCCCGAAAAAGAATCTGCGTATTCTGGTGGTGGATGACGATCCCTTCATCCTGCAGGAGATTGCCCTGCATTTGATGGCGGCCGATTATCGCGTGGAAAGCGCCGAAAGCGCCGCGCAGGCGCTGGAAAAGATGGATTCCTTTCATCCCGAGATCGTCTTGACCGACTGGATAATGGAAGGCATGGATGGTCTCGAACTGTGCCAGGCGCTGCGCCAGCGGAAGAACGGCCGCTTGCTCTATCTCATCGTCCTGACCGCCCACGATGCCGAAGAATCGCTGCTCAAGGCCTTTGCCGCCGGCGCCGATGACTATATCCCCAAGCCGGTATCCCCACGTGTCCTGCTGGCGCGGGTGCAGGCCGGCGCCCGCCTGGTTCGCTTGCAGCTCGAGGTGGAGCAGGCGCGCCGCGAACAGGCCGAGCGCGAGCGCATGGCGCAACAGATTCAGCGTGCGCACAAGATGCAGGCGATAGGCACCCTGACCGGTGGCATTGCGCATAATTTCAACAATTATCTTGCCGCTATTCTTGGTTATGCAGAGCTGGCAAAGGAGATGTTTCCCGGTGTTGGCGAGGGCCAGCTGGACGACTTCCTGGATAACATTCATCAGGCCGGCAGCGAGGCGCGCGACCTGGTGGTCAGTCTGCGCTCGTTCAGCAATGGTGGCAGTGGTTCTCGCAAGGCGCCCCTGCAGGGCGTGATGCTCGATGAAATCGTGCGCATGCTGCAACCTGTGATGTCGGCCAGCATTTTGCTGAAAACGGATTTTGACAAGGATATTCCGCTGGTTCTGGTGAGCCAGGACCAGCTGTATCAAATGCTGATGAGTCTTTGCATCAATGCCCGCGAGGCGATGGAGGGGGCGGGAGAAATCCGCCTGCGCTTGCGGCAAGTGCGTGATGTGCGCGCCAGCTGTGCCTCGTGTCACGAGTGGCTGAGTGACGATTATGTCGAACTGTCCATCTGCGACAGTGGACGGGGTATCGATGACGATACCCTGCAACGCGTGTTCGATCCCTTTTTCAGCAGCAAGGATGCGGGCCAGGGAACCGGACTCGGTCTGTCGGTCGTGCATGGTCTTGTGCATGGTTGTGGCGGGCATGTTCGGGTTGATTCGGAGGTCGGCAAGGGAAGCTGTTTCCGCCTGCTGTTCCCGGTCGACCCCCAGGCGGCGCAAGCTGCCGAGGCTGGCTCGACCGGGACCGGATCATGACCACCCAAGGCGCATCGCCCTCTTCGTTTTCTTTCTCCACCTGTCCCTTTCCTTCCGTGCGCCGGGCTGACGCAGGGCCACGCCCGGGCGGCGCTATCCGCTTGTTGATCGTCGAGGATTCCAAGCCCGACACCGAGTTGCTGCTGCGGGAATTCCGCAAGGCGGGTTTTGCTCCCGTTTATTGCCGGGTCGATGACGAGGCCTCTCTGCAGACGGTGCTGAAGGAAAAATGGGATCTGGCGATTACCGATTATCAATTGCCGGGATTTGATGGTCTGTCCGCCGTGATGACCTTGCAGCAGGCCGATCCCGACCTGCCGGTGATCATGGTCTCCGGGCGCATTGGCGAAGAAACCGCGGTGGACATCATGCGCGCCGGCGCGCGCGATTGCGTCATGAAGGACAATCTCCAGCGCCTGATGCCGGTGGTCATGCGTGAGCTTCAAGAGGCAGAGCAGCGCCAGGCGCGCCGCCAGGCCGAGGCGGCGCTGCGGATCAGTGAGCAGCGTTTCAGCGAGCTGGCGGAAAACGTCGATGAGGTGTTCTGGCTGGCGTCGCCGGACTGGACACACAGCTTTTATGTGAGCCCGGCATTTTACGCAATCTGGGGCTGGCAGGCCGATGAGTCCACTGAAGCGGAGCTGCCGCGTCCCTGGCGCGATGCCGTGCATGCCCATGATCTGCCGATGATCGAGGCCTGCATACAGCAGGCCGGCAATGAGGCGGGGAACACGGTGGAGTTTCCGGAGTTCCGCATTATCCGTCCCAGTGGCCATGTGCGCTGGATCAAGTCGCGCGCCTATCCGGTGCTGGACGAAAACGGTGAGGTGGTGCGCTTTGCGGGTACCGCGACGGACATCACCACCCGCCGCATTGCGGAAGAATCGCTGCTGCGCAGCAATCGCGCCCTGCGCGCTTTGAGCGCCTGCAACCAGGCCCTGGTGCGGGCGGCGGATGAAAAGGACTTTGTTGCCGAGGTCTGCCGCATCAGCGTGGAGATATCCGGCTATTGCGCCGCCTGGGTGGATTATGTCGAGCCGGGTCAGGCCGGCGGTCTGCGTCGGGTTGCCCATTCGCGCGCGCACCACGCGGATGATGTTGCCGACAACATGCAACGGATCCAGCAACAGCTTGGCCAGCAGGCTATTGCCTCGGTGCTGGCGGGCAAGGGCCTGAGCATTCAGCGCAATCTGCAAGTGAAAGAGGACATGCCGGCATTCACCGCCTTGCTGTTGCCGCTGGTCATCGCCCAGGAGGTGAAGGGCATTCTGACGATCGTCTCGTCGCTGGCGACGGATTTTGACAGCCATGAGGTCGCGCTGCTGACCGACCTGTCCGATGACCTTGCCTTTGGCATCGATACGCTGCGCACCCGCAAAGAGCATGAGCACCTGCAGAATCAATTGTTGCAGGCGAGGAAGATGGAGGCCGTCGGTCAGCTCAGTGGCGGCATCGCACATGACTTCAACAACATGTTGTCGTCTATTCTGGGTTATGCCGGGCTGGCCCTGGAGCGGCCGGACGATCTGGCGGACAGCGAACTGGATGAGTATCTGCGCGAGGTCATCCGCGCCGGCGAGCGGGCCAGGGATGTGGTTGGGCAGATGCTGTCTTTCAGCCGCGTGCGCAAGGGCGAGGCCGAGCGCATCGAGCTGCGGCCGATCATCAGCGAAACCATCAAGCTGTTGCGCTTTACCCTGCCGGCGAGCATCGAGCTGGATGTCGACGCCGGTGACCAGGCCCTGGCCGCCAACATCGACCCCGTGCAGTTGCAGCAGATCGTCATGAATCTCAGCATCAACGCCCGTGACGCCATGCACAACAAGGGCACCCTGCGCATCGCCGTGCGGCCGGTCGCTGTCGATGGGCATGGCAGCTGCCTGGAATGCCAGTCGTGCCGGGAAATGCTCTCCCCGGGAAACTATATCGAGTTATCCGTGAAGGACAGTGGCGGCGGCATCGATCAGGCAGTGCTGGACCGTATCTTCGACCCCTTTTTCACCACCAAGGACATTGGCCAGGGCACCGGCATGGGCCTGTCCGTGGTGCACGGCATCGTGCATGAGGCGGCCGGCCATATCCTCGTGGAGTCCGTGCAAGGCGAGGGAACGACATTTCGCATCCTGCTGCCGGCATCATCCGCGCCCGCGGCTGAGCGGTCGGAGGAGGTCTTTTCCCACGCGCAAGCCGGTCCGGCCGCCGGCCCGGCGCGCATCCTGGTGGTCGATGACGAACCGTCGGTGGCCGGCTTTCTCCGTGAGTTGCTCAGCGTCGCCGGTTATGAGGTGGTGCTGGCGGGGGATGGCGCGCAGGCGCTGGAGATCTTCCGGCAGCAGTCCGGGCGCTTCGATCTGGTGATCACGGATCAGACCATGCCGAACCTGACCGGCGCGGAGCTGGCGCGCCAGCTGCTGGCGCTGTCGCCGGACCTGCCGGTGATTCTCTGTACCGGCTACAGCGAGGATGTGGACGAGGCGGCCGCGCGAGAGATCGGCATTCAGGGTTACCTGACGAAGCCGGTCGCGTCTCGTGTATTGCTGGGGCGGATTGCGGCCTTGCTCGAGGGGTGAGGCCGCAGGCCTGAGGCGGGACGGGCCGGCCACCCCTGCCGCAACAATGCTCCCTCCATCCCGCAGCCTCAAGCCTCACCAGCGTGCGCCGTCGCTCAGGGCTGCTCCTTCTCGGGCGGCGGCTTGACCTCCGCCAGGGGGGCGTTCCAGTCGTCGCGCGTGGTGTCGGTTATCCCCTCGCCGAGATCGTCCTCTTCGGCCACGTCCAGGGGACCGCTCCAGTTCTCCGGCTGTTCGGCGAGATCCAGCTCCAGCTGCCGCCAGGCGTCGAGGGGGATCTCCTCCAGGTCGCCGTCGAAGTGCTGGACTTCCACCACGCCGTCTTCGCTGTCGATGGCCACCACGCGAAAAAGCTGCCCCTTGTCCAGGTGCTGGTACCAGTTGTCGATGATGGGTTCGATATCGGTTGGCATGGTCGTCTCCCCGGTGGCTGGCGTGGCTCTCTTCCTGCTCCCCTAAATCTAGCAGAAGCGCTTGATGTTGCTGGCGGCGGACACCATAAAAGGGATGTCTGCATGCCGCAGGCAAAGGTGGGCAGCGGAAGCGGGATGGCATGACCATGCAGCCGGCAAAACGCGGCGAAGGCGCAGAATCCTTCGTACAGACCCTGTGGACGGTGCACGAAGGGGAAAAACCCCTGTTTGCCACCGCCGTGCACGCCGGCCACGATCTGCGCGATGAACTCGCCCGCCTGATCGCCATCGACGAGGCCACCCGCCTGCGCGAGGAAGACCCGTACACCGATTACCTGGCCACCGTCGCCCCCACGCGCCTGGTGCCCCACCGCTCGCGCTTCGAGGTGGACCTGAATCGCGCCCGCGACGAGGCGGTCTACCTCGGCCCCGAGGACGCCTGGGGGCTGAAGGTATGGAAGGCGTCGTTGCCGGAGGCGGTGATCCAGCGTTCCCTGGCGGAGTACGACGCCTATTACGCCGAACTCGAACACCTGCTGACCTCCCTGGAGATGCGCTATGGCCGCTTCATCATCTTCGACATCCACAGCTACAACCACCGCCGCGCCGGGCCGGATGCGCCGCCCGCGGACCCGGCGCACAACCCGGACGTCAACGTCGGCACCGGCTCCATGGACCGGCAGCGCTGGGCGCCGGTGGTAGACCGCTTCATCGCCGACCTGCGCCGCTTCGACTGCCAGGGACGGCACCTGGACGTGCGCGAGAACGTCAAGTTCAAGGGCCGCCACTTCGCCCGCTGGGTGCATGCCCACTACCCGGAATCCGCCTGCGTGCTGTCGCTGGAATTCAAGAAGATCTTCATGGATGAATGGACCGGCGCGGTGGACCCGGACTGCCTGGAGTGCCTCTACGAGGCCCTGAAATCCACCCTGCCGGGCATCAGCGAGGAGATGGCCAGACTGTGAACACGGAGACGGGAAACAAGGCCGTGATCAACGACGCCTTCATCGACGAGGTGCGCGCGGCGTTGACGAAGAACGTCTACCTGCGACGTCGCCTGCCGGGCTGGGGGCGCATCCACATCGACCGCCAGTTGCCGTTTCTGTGCGTCTATCGCCGCCCCCCCGATCACCCCGACGCCGGTACCCGGCGGCTGCTGCTGGGCGAGGCGGCCTACATCCTCGCCCCCGGCGAGCCGCCCGCACAGGCGGGGCTGCGGCGCCTGGTGGCGGCGGTCACCGCCACCCAGGTGACGGCCTTCGGCGCCACCCTGTTGCTGGAACTGTGGGCCGCCACGGAGGCGCGGGACGCCCCGGGCTTCCGCATCGTCGCGCCGCGCCGGCACGCCCCCACGCCGCTGCTGGAGTCGCTGGAGAGTGCCCTGCTGTCGATGACGGTCGACGGCGTCGCGCCCCGAGTCGAGGTGAGCTACCACGAGACGGTGGCGCCGCCGGGGCTCGCGCCCCTGCTGGAGACGGCCGGCGCCCCGGCGGTATGGCTGATCGGCATCGAGGTGAGCCCGCATTACCGTGACAGGATCACCGGCGAGCTGTTTCCCTTCGAACTGCAGGAACTCCAGCGCGGCCTCGGCCACGCCCTCAAGCAGGTCTTCTACAGCTTTGCCCATGCCTACACCTCCCAGCGCCCCGCCCACCACCACATGCTGGGCCGCCGCGCCATGACCTCGGCGCTGCAGGCCACGGACCGGCAGATGGTGGAGGTCAGCGAGCGTTTCGACCTGCTGCTCCACGTCACCCCCGTCAATGCCGGCGACGCCTGGGCGGAATTCCGGCGTCGGGGCTTCGAGCAGACGCCGGAGCTGCATTACCGCCCGCGGCCAGTGGACCCCGGCCTGCTCAAGCGCCAGCTCTACCGGATCCCCGTGGAGCGCATCGAAGATCCCACCCTGGCCGCCATCTATGCCGCCAAGCGCGACGAACTGGATCGACAGATCAACATGATCGCCGACCGCAACACGCCGCGCTTTCTGCGCGGCAGCCAGCAGGTCTACGGCGAGGTGGAGGCCTGGCTGCTGCAGCTGGCGCGGCAACTGGTGGCGCAGATCCCGCCCGCCGAGGCCGGCGAGGAGGCCGGGCAGCGGCTGGACGCACAGGCCTTCGCGGCGCGCGCCGAGGCAGAGCTGGCGCACTACCGCCGCCTCATGCCCGGCCTGCCGGCGCGGGTGGAACTGCGCGACGACATGACCGGCATCATGGTGTCGCGGGGGCATTTTCTGGTGGCCCGCGACGCCTGCGTGGCGGCGGCGCGGCTGGACGCCGTCCTCGCGCATGAAATCGGCACCCACGTCGTCACCTACCACAACGGCCAGCACCAGCCCCTGCGCCTGCTCCACGCCGGCATGGCCAACTACGAGCCCCTGCAGGAGGGACTGGCGGTGCTGGCGGAGTTCCTGACCGGTCAGCTGGACCGCGAGCGCCTGCGGCAACTGGCGGGGCGGGTGCTGGCGGTGCACAGCCTGACCCAGGCGGCGAGCTTCACGGACACCTTCCGCGAACTGACCCGCCGCCACGGCTTCGCCCAACGCCAGGCCTTCGCCATCACCCTGCGCGTCCATCGTGGCGGGGGCTTCACCAAGGACGCGGTCTACCTGCGTGGCCTGGCCGGGTTGTTGCGCTATCTTGGCGAAGGCGGGGATATCGAACGCCTCTATCTGGGCAAGATCGACCTCGAGCAGATCCATCTCATCGAGGAACTGCAATGGCGCAAGGTGTTGCGGCCGCCCCCGCTGCGGCCGCGGCATCTGCAGGGCGAGGAAAACCGGGCGCGGCTGGCGTGGTTGCAACAGGGCGTCAGCCTGAGCCGGCTTGTGGAGGCATGTGAACGATGAAACTGGGCATCGCCATCAACGATCTGAAGACCGAATGGGCGGATTACACCACCACCCATCTCGCCATGGCCGCCGCCAGCCTCGGCCACCCGGTGTGGTACATCGGCATGGGCGACTTTGCCTATGACGCGGATGAACGTGTCCACGCCCATGCCACCATGGCGCCACCGAAGAAATACCGCTCCGCCGAGGTCTACCTCAACGGCCTGCGCGGCAAGTCGGCCATCCGCCAGCGCATCGACCTGGGGGAGCTTGACGTGTTATTGCTGCGCAACGACCCGGCGGACGACGTCATCGAGCGCCCCTGGGCGCGGCTGGCGGGGATCAACTTCGGCCGCCTCGCCATCCACCACGACGTGATCGTGCTCAACGACCCCAATGGCCTGAGCCAGGCGGTGAACAAGATGTACCTGCAATATTTTCCCGAGCAGGTGCGGCCACGCACCCTCATCAGCCGCAACCGCGACGACATCAAGGCCTTCATCCGCGAGCTGGGCGGCACCGCGGTGCTCAAGCCCCTGGCCGGTTCCGGCGGTCGCAACGTGTTCCTGGTGGAGCCGCACGAGCGGGCCAACCTCAATCAGATCATCGAGGCGGTACAGGCCGAGGGCTATGTGATCGTCCAGCAATACCTGCCCGAGGCCGCCGAGGGCGATATCCGCCTGTTCCTGATGAACGGGCGGCCATTGATGAGCGACGGCCGCTACGCCGCCTTCCGCCGGGTGCGCCTGTCCGGCGACCCCGACCTGCGCAACAATCTTACCGCCGGCGGCGTGGCGCGCCGGGTGCGGATCACCGAGGGCATGCTGGAACTGGCCGAGACGGTGCGGCCAAAGCTGGTGCAGGACGGCATGTTCCTGGTCGGGCTCGACATCGTCGGCGACAAGCTGATGGAAATCAACGTATTCAGTCCCGGCGGCCTGAGCGGCGTGGACCGGATGGAGGCGCGAAACTTTTCCCGCGAGGTGATCCACGCCCTGGAGCACAAGGTGGATCTGCGCCGCCGCTACCGGCGCAATTTCGACAATGTGGAGCTGGCGACGCTGTGAGGACTGGGTGCGGAGTGCTCAGTCCCGTTCAAACCGACATGTTCTTTTCGATCAACGCGTATGCCGAGTGGTTGTGGATGGACTCGAAGTTCTCCGACTCGACGCAATAGGCGGTAATGCGTTCGTCCTTGTTCAGGCGTCCGGCGATGTCGCGGACGATGTCCTCGACGAACTTGGGGTTCTCGTAGGCGCGCTCGGTGACTAGTTTTTCATCGGGGCGCTTGAGCAGGCCGTACAGTTCGCAGGAGGCCTCTTCCTCCACCACGTCGATGATGTCCTCGATCCATACGAACTTGCAGGTGCGCACGGTGATGGTGACGTGCGAGCGCTGGTTGTGGGCGCCGTAGTCTGAAATCTTCTTCGAGCAGGGGCACAGGCTGGTGACCGGCACCACCACCTTCAGCGTGGTCTGGTGCTCGCCGTGGGTGATCTCGCCGATCAGGGACACGTCGTAGTCCATCAGGCTCTTGACCCCGGAGATGGGCGCCGCCTTGCAGACGAAATAGGGGAAGCTCATTTCGATGTGGCCGGATTCGGCCTCCAGGCGTGCGGTCATCTCGCGCAGCATGTGCTTGAAGGACTGCACGGAAATCTCACGCTCGTGTTCGTTGAGGATCTCCACGAAGCGTGACATGTGCGTGCCCTTGAAGTTGTGCGGCAGGTTCACGTACATGTTGAAATTGGCGATGGTGTGCTGATCACCGCCACTGCGGTCGCGCACCCGCACCGGGTGGCGGATGTCCTTGATGCCGACCTTGTTGATGGGCATGCGGCGGGTGTCCGTGGAACTTTGCACGTCTTCGATGGCGGTGCCGGTGGTTTCGGTCACGGCTGCTTCCTCTGGTTTTCTGTTCGTTTCTTGTTTTTCACCACAGAGACACGGAGGCACGGAGAAGGGCTGTCGAATCCGCCAATTGACGCAAAAAAGGCAAAGATCTTTCTGGGGGGCGTTAGCGTCTCCCGGCGTTCATTTGCGGACGCGTGCGCGCACCTTTTTCGCCGTTTTTCTCTGTGTCTCCGTGTCTCTGTGGTGAATCTGTTTTTCAGTCTTCGCTGTAGCGCACGCAGGCCCGTTCGGTTTCCCACAGGGTGATGGCGCTGACACGAATGCGTTCGTCGTTCAATGCGTCCGCCAGCCCCCGGTACAGGTGCGCGGCGATGTTCTCCGCCGTCGGGTTGAGGGTGTCGAAGGGCGGAATCTCGTTGAGATAGTAGTGGTCGAGGCGGTCCGTGAGCTTCTTCACGGCCTTGCGGATGACCTTGAAGTCCACCGCCATGCCCACTTCATCCAGTTGGCTGGCCTCTACCTCGGCCTCTACCTTCCAGTTGTGCCCGTGCAGGCGCGAGCAGGCGCCGGGGTAGTCGCGCAGGGTGTGGGCGGAGGCGAAGTCGCTGACGACCTTGAGGGTGTATTTGGCGCTCATGGGTAAAAAACCTAGCAGAATACTATGTTATGGCGTGCTGCCTGGCAAGGTTGTCGCCGCGCAGGGCCTCGACGGCGGCGCGGATGCCGGCGGTGTCGAGCCCGCAGGCGCTGAGCAGCTGCTGGTGGTCACCGTGTTCGACGAAGCGGTCGGGCAGGCCGAGGTGGGTGACGGGCAGGTTGACGCCGTGCGCCGCCAGGCATTCGCTCACGCCGCTGCCGGCGCCGCCGGCGACGACGTTTTCCTCCACCGTGACGAAGGCGTGGTGGGTCTTGGCCAGTTGCAGGATCAGGGTCTCGTCCAGCGGCTTGACGAAGCGCATGTTGACGACCGTGGCGTCGGTTTCACTGCCGGCCACTTCGGCGGGGCCGACCATGCTGCCGAAGGCGAGGATGGCCACGCCCTTGCCCTGGCGCCGCAGCTCGGCCTTGCCCTCGGCCAGGGTGTCGAGATCGGTGCCGGGCTGCACGCCGGGGCCGAAGCCGCGCGGGTAGCGCACCGCGGCGGGGCCGTTGTGGCGGAAGCCGGTGCTGAGCATGCGCCGGCATTCGGCCTCGTCGGCCGGGGCCATGATCAGCAGGTTGGGCACGCAGCGCAGGTAGCTGAGGTCGAGGTTGCCGGCGTGGGTGGGGCCGTCGGCGCCCACCAGTCCGGCGCGGTCGATGGCGAACAGCACCGGCAGGTTCTGAATCGCCACGTCGTGGATCAGTTGGTCGTAGGCGCGCTGCAGGAAGGTGGAATAGATGGCCACCACCGGCTTGAGGCCCTCGCAGGCCATGCCGGCGGCGAGGGTCACGGCGTGCTGCTCGGCGATGCCCACGTCCTGGTAGCGGTCGGCGTATTCCTCGGAGAAGCGTACCAGGCCGGAGCCTTCGCGCATCGCCGGGGTGATGCCGATGAGGCGTTCGTCGGCGGCGGCCATGTCGCAGATCCAGTCGCCGAATACCTCGGTGTAGGTGGGGCCGTGCTGGCCGTGGCGGCGGGTCAGGGGTTCGCCGGTGTCCGGGTCGTAGCTGCCGACGCCATGGAAGGCGCAGGGATTTTCCTCCGCGGGGGGGAAGCCCTTGCCCTTCTTGGTCACCACGTGCAGGAACTGCGGGCCCTGCAGCGACTTGAGGTTGCCCAGGGTCCGCACCAGGGTGTCGAGGTCGTGGCCGTCGATGGGGCCGATGTAGTTGAAGCCCAGCTCCTCGAACAGGGTGCCGGGGATCACCATGCCCTTCATGTGTTCCTCGGCGCGCTTGGCCAGTTCCCACATGCTGGGGAGCTGGCTGAGCACCTTCTTCGAGCCCTCGCGGGCGGTGAGGTAGAGCTTGCCGGAGAGGATGCGCGCCAGGTAGTTGGACAGCCCGCCGACGTTGGCGGAGATGGACATGTCGTTGTCGTTGAGCACCACCAGCAGGTTGGCGTCCAGGCTGCCGGCGTGGTTGAGCGCCTCGAAGGCCATGCCGGCGGTCATCGCGCCGTCGCCGATCACCGCCACCACCTCGCGGTCTTCGTCGGCCTGCCGGGCGGCCAGGGCCATGCCCAGGGCGGCGCCGATGGAGGTGCTGGAATGGCCGACGCCGAAGGTGTCGTAGGGGCTTTCGCTGCGCTTGGGGAAGCCGGCGATGCCGCCCAGCTGACGCAGGGTGTCCATGCGATCGCGGCGGCCGGTGAGGATCTTGTGCGGGTAGCTCTGGTGGCCCACGTCCCACACCAGGCGGTCATGGGGGGTGTTGAACACATAGTGCAGGGCGATGGTCAGTTCCACCGTGCCCAGGCCGGAGGCCAGGTGGCCGCCGGTCTGACCCACGGACTGGATCAGGAAGGCGCGCAGCTCGTCGGCCAGCGGGGCGAGCTGGTCCGGCGCCAGCTGGCGCAGGTCGTTGGCGTCGTCGATTTGTTCCAGCAGGGGGAATTTGGACATGGGCGGTCAGGGGGAGCGGTAGGCAGCCGGAAAAAGGGGACGATTATAGCGAAAAATCGTTTCTTCGGGGGATTTGTCCCCCGGCGGCGGGTGCCGGGGTGGGTTTTCCGCCTGCAGGAGCGGCCCCCCCCAGGTGGCGATGACGGTGCCGGGCAATCTGGCGCGGCTTGAGGCGCCGCTCCTGCATGGGGGGTGCCGGGCTTCAGCTGTGGCGGTTGATGATGTATTCGGCGATGTCGCGCAGGGGTTGCCCGGCCTCGCCCAGCGGCGCCAGGCTGTCCAGCGCCTCCTGGTGCAGGTCGCGGGCCATGCGCTTGGCCTCGTCCATGCCCACCAGCGCCGGGTAGGTGGGCTTGTCGGCGGCCTGGTCACTGCCCTGCGGCTTGCCGAGGGTGGCGGTGTCGCCCTCGATGTCGAGGATGTCGTCGCGGATCTGGAAGGCCAGGCCCATGCACTTGGCGTAGTGATCGAGGCTGTCGAGCAGGGCGTCGTCGCCGCCGGGCTGGCTGAGGGCGCCGAGGCGCACGCTGGCGCGGATCAGGGCGCCGGTCTTGTGGATGTGCATGTCCTCCAGTTCGGCGAGGCTGATGTCGCGGCCGGTGGCGGCGAGGTCCATGGCCTGGCCGCCGGCCATGCCGCGCGAGCCGGCGGCCAGGGCCAGGGTCTCCACCATGCGCAGGCGCCGGGCGGGGTCGTCGAGCATCTGCGGGTCGTGGGCGAGAATGTAGAAGGCCAGTGACTGCAGGGCGTCGCCCACCAGCATGGCGGTGGCCTCGTCGAAGGCGATGTGGGTGGTGGGCTTGCCGCGGCGCAGGTCGTCGTCGTCCATGGCCGGCAGGTCGTCGTGCACCAGCGAGTAGACGTGGATCAGCTCCAACGCGCAGGCGGGGCCGTCGAGGCGCGCCTGCGGCGCACCCAGCGCCACGCCGGTCATGTAGACCAGCGCCGGGCGGATGCGCTTGCCGCCGTCCAGCGCCGCGTAGCGCATGGCCTGGTGCAGGTGGCCGGGCAGGGTCCGGGCCGTCGGCAGCCAGTGTTGCAGGGTCTGTTCGGTGCGGGCCTGGTAGGCGTTGAGCAGGGTCGTCAGGCTCATGATTCGGCCGGGGGTTCGAAGTCCACCGCCTCGGCATCCTTGTCGAGCAGGATCTGCACCTTTTGTTCGGCCTCCTGCAGGGCCGCCTGGCAGGCGCGGGTCAGCTCGATACCGCGTTCGAAATCCTGCAGCGAGGCCTCCAGGCTGGTCTCCCCCTGTTCCATGCGATCCACCAGTGTTTCCAGTTCGGCGAGGGCGGATTCAAAATCAAAGGCCTTGGCTTTTTTCTTTACCACGTTACGGTCACCACAATGCGCGCCACGCACCGGGTGCGGGCTGGTTCGGTCGAGGGCGTAACGTTACCTTCCGATTCCCTCAACGGTCAAACGCCGTTCGTGCCGCGCGGGTGGGGATTCACCTTTTATTTGCGCGTGAAGCGGGCTAATCTTGCCCCCCGCATTTTTTCAATGAGGACATAGTCATGACGCTCAAAGGCAGCAAGACCGAGCAGAATCTCAAGGATGCCTTCGCCGGCGAATCACAGGCCAACCGTCGCTATCTCTATTTTGCCGCCAAGGCGGACGTGGAGGGCTACAACGACGTGGCCACGGTGTTTCGTTCCACCGCCGAGGGCGAAACGGGCCACGCCCACGGCCACCTGGAGTATCTCGAAGAGGTGGGCGATCCCGCCACCGGCCTGCCCATCGGCCGCACCGCGGACAATCTCAAGGCCGCCATTGCCGGCGAGACCTATGAGTATGCCGATATGTATCCCGGCATGGCGAAGACCGCCCGGGAGGAGGGCTTCGACGAGATCGCCGACTGGTTCGAGATCCTGGCCAAGGCCGAACGCTCCCACGCCAGCCGCTTTCACAAGGCGCTGGATACCCTCGACGATTGATGCCCGTCCTTGCGCGGGGTGGTCGCCACTCCGCAGGTTTTTTTTCCATTTCTCTCTTGTTCCCTCTTAGTTGTACCCATGAAGAAACTGACCCGTGAAGACCTGCTGGGCCTGGAGCAGTACGCCGCCCAGCGGGCGGCGTTCCGCGAGCGGATGATGGCCCACAAGCGCCTGCGCCGCGTTGCGCTGGGCGATCACGCCTCCCTGCATTTCGAGGACCGCCTCACCATCCAGTATCAGGTGCAGGAGATGCTGCGCATCGAGCGCATCTTTGCGCCGGATGAAGTGCAGGCCGAGCTGGACAGCTATAATCCGCTGATCCCCGATGGCACGAATCTCAAGGCCACGCTGATGCTGGAATACGCCGATCCGCGCCAGCGCCGTGAGGCGCTGGCGGCCTTGGTGGGCATCGAGCACCGCATCTGGCTGCGGGTGGCCGGCCACCCGCCGGTACAGGCCATTGCCGATGAAGACCTGCCTCGCAGCGACCAGCGCAAGACCTCCGCCGTGCACTTTCTGCGCTTCGAACTCGAGCCGGCCATGGCGGTCTCGCTGCGCCGCGGGGCGCTGCTGGCCATGGGCTGCGATCACCCGGCGTACCGGCTGCGCACGGGCGCCCTGCCAGCCGCCATCGGCGCCGCGCTGGCGGGGGATCTGGAGACCTCGATTCAGGCCACCCCCGCATGTAAACTGCCGGAGCCTTACTAAGACAATCTCAACAGGAGTCTCATGAGCAGTCAGTACGATGCCTCGTCCATCGAGGTGCTGAGCGGCCTGGAGCCGGTGCGCAAGCGCCCGGGCATGTACACCCAGACCGAGCGTCCCAACCACCTGGCCCAGGAGGTCATCGACAACAGCGTCGACGAGGCCATCGCCGGCCACGCGCGGCGCATCGACGTCACCCTCTACAAGGACGGCTCGCTGCAGGTGGTGGACGACGGCCGCGGCATGCCCGTGGACATCCATCCGGAGGAGGGCATCCCCGGCGTCGAGGTGATCCTCACCAAGCTGCACGCCGGCGGCAAGTTCTCCAACAAGAACTACCAGTTCTCCGGCGGTCTGCATGGCGTCGGCGTGTCGGTGGTCAATGCCCTGTCGAAGCACCTGGAGGTATGGGTGCGACGCGACGGCCGCGAGTACAACATCGCCTTCGCCGACGGCAACCGCATCTCCGCGCTGAAGGAGATCGGCACGGTGGGCAAGCGCAACACCGGCACCACCCTGCGCTTCTGGCCCGATCCGCAGTTCTTCGACTCGCCCAAGTTCTCCGTGCCGCGCCTCAAGCACGTGCTGCGCGCCAAGGCGGTGCTGTGCCCCGGCCTGAAGGTCGGCTTCTTCGACGAGAACAGCGGCGAAAAGACCGAATGGTTCTACGAGGACGGTCTGCGCGACTACCTCATGGACGCCCTGCAAGGGGTGGAGATCCTGCCGCCGGAACCCTTCCTCGGCAGCTTCAAGGGCGACACCGAGGCCGCCGACTGGGCGCTGGTATGGCTGCCCGAGGGCGGCGACGCCATTGCCGAGAGCTACGTCAATCTGGTGCCCACGGCGCAGGGCGGCACCCACGTCAACGGCCTGCGCAGCGGCCTCACCGAGGCCATGCGCGAATTCTGCGAATTCCGCAACCTGCTGCCGCGCGGCGTCAAGCTGGCGCCGGACGACGTCTGGGACCGGGTCAGCTACATCCTCTCGGTGAAAATGGCCGACCCCGCCTTCTCCGGCCAGACCAAGGAGCGGCTGTCCTCGCGCGAGTGCGCCGCCTTCGTCTCCGGGGTGGTCAAGGACGCCTTCAGCCTGTGGCTCAATCAGCACACGGAAATGGGCGAGGCCATTGCCGAACTGGCCATCGCCAGCGCCCAGAGCCGCCTGCGCGCCGGCAAGAAGGTGGCGCGCAAGAAGGTCACCCAGGGTCCGGCCCTGCCTGGCAAGCTGGCCGACTGCGCCAGCGCCGACCCCGCCCGCAGCGAGCTGTTCCTGGTCGAGGGCGACTCCGCCGGCGGCTCCGCCAAGCAGGCGAGAGACAAGGAATTCCAGGCCATCATGCCCCTGCGCGGCAAGATCCTGAACACCTGGGAGGTGGACCCCGCCGAGGTGCTGGCCTCACAGGAAGTACACGACATCGCCGTCGCCATCGGCGTCGATCCCGGCTCCGACAATCTCAGCGGCCTGCGCTACGGCAAGATCTGCGTACTGGCCGACGCCGACTCCGACGGCGCCCACATCGCCACCCTGCTGTGTGCCCTGTTCCTGCGTCACTTCAAGCCGCTGGTGGCCGCCGGCAACGTCTACATCGCCATGCCGCCGCTGTACCGCATCGACGTCGGCAAGGATGTCTACTATGCGTTGGACGATGCCGAGAAACAGGGCGTGGTCGAGCGCATCAAGGCCGAGGGCAAGCGCGGCAAGATCAACGTGCAACGCTTCAAGGGCCTGGGTGAGATGAACCCCATCCAGCTGCGCGAGACCACCCTGTCCCCCGACACCCGCCGCCTGGTGCAGCTCACCATCGAATCCGGCGACGACACCAACCAGCTCATGGACATGCTGCTGGCCAAGAAGCGCGCCGCCGACCGCAAGGCCTGGCTGGAACGCAAGGGGAACATGGCGGAGGTTTGATCTGGTGGGTAGCCAATAGGTGTAGGGTGGGCACCGCCCACCATTTCACGGCAAGGATGCCGAAAAAATATCAAGGAAGAAAACATATGCCAAACTACCGTCGTTCAATGGCACCGGGAGCAACGTATTTTTTTACAGTGGTAACGTATCAGCGTCAGCCGATCCTGGTTAACCCGGAAAGCCGGGCAGCCCTGCGACAGGTGATCGGAGAAGTAAGGCAACAGCACCCCTTTACCATTGACGCATGGGTGTTGTTGCCAGACCACATGCACTGCCTCTGGACATTACCGGATACAGATGCCGATTACTCCCGACGCTGGGGAATGATAAAGGCCGGGTTTACGAAACAGGTAAAGCCTCTTTTTCACCGTGATGTGTGGATGGGCCCGTCAAGGCGACGACACCGGGAAGGCACGATATGGCAGCGCCGCTTTTGGGAACATCAAATCCGGGATGAAGTGGATTTCCAGCGGCATGTGGATTATATCCATTTCAACCCGGTTAAACATGGATTGGTAACAGAGGTAAAAGCATGGCCGTATTCCACGTTTCACCGGTATGTCAGAGAGGGTGTTTACGCCAAGGGCTGGGCTGGCGGAACCAATGCGCCGGATGACGGGTTTGGCGAATGATCCATAGGGTGAGCATTGCCCACCGGAAGTCCGGAGTAAGGTCATGGTGGGCGGTGCCCACCCTACGAAGT
>Ga0256839_1000417_pt1 | contig 55114 bp, 52 predicted proteins | sample 354166metaG_FD_185968 | JGI IMG/M metagenome (GOLD analysis project Ga0256839, IMG submission 185968) | Hydrothermal vent microbial communities from Mid Atlantic Ridge, Atlantic Ocean - 354-166 | ecosystem: Environmental > Aquatic > Marine > Hydrothermal vents | place: Atlantic Ocean: Mid... | reverse complement strand
AAGAGGATATGCGTGGGTTGCGCCCGCAACCGTGGGGGTTGCGCTTGGACCCCACGCGCTTCATCTCGAACCGGAGAATCAAGGGGGATGTACGCGGGGTCGTAAGTCCGCGTGAATCAAGGAGAAAAGCAAAGACCCCGCAGGGTCATCCCGACGGGGTCTCGCGTTAACCAAGAACCGCCAGAGTTGGCGGATTGAAATCTGGCTCCCCGGGAGGGACTCGAACCCCCGACCCGGTGGTTAACAGCCACCTGCTCTACCAGCTGAGCTACCGGGGAACGCAGTCGGGCGCCCTGGGGGCGCCCGCAGGGGCAAAGGATACTGCCCCCACCCGCGGGATTCAACGGCCCGCGCGGTGCCGCGCCGCCCGTTCCGGGGCGGCTGCACCCTGTCGGCGCCGGGCGGGCTCAACCGTGGGTGCCGGGTCTTTCCGTTCCCCGGGCCTCGTCTGCGCCATCGGGGCGCCCGGTGGGGGGCGAGCGATGCTCGGCGAGCCGGTCGTCGAGGTATTTCTGCCCCCACTCGCGCAGGGCGTCGAGGATCGGGACCAGCGTCCTGCCGAAGTCTGTGAGCCGGTATTCCACCCGTGGCGGCACCTCGGCATGGACGGTGCGCGAGACGATCCGGTCGGCCTCCAGCTCGCGCAGCTGCCTCGCCAGGGTCCGTTGGGTGATGGCGGGCATCAGGCGACGCAGCTCGTTGAACCGTCTGGTGCCGTCCTTGAGATGGAACAGGATGAGCCCCTTCCACTTGCCGCCCAGGGCCTCCAGCGCGGCCTCGAGGGGGCAGCCGGGATCACAGTCGTAGCGCTCGTGCCGCATGTGGCCGGTATCCTCCCCGTGACCAGGTGACGCGGGTGTGCGTTCTTACGCCGCACCCGCGGCTAGCGTAGCATCCGGTCCGTCTCGGGAAACGGAGGGAGGTGCCGGAAGATGGACGTGGCGGAGGCGATCGAGCGTCGGCGTGCGGTCAAGCGCTTCGACCCGGACTTCGTCATTCCCCCGGAGGACGAGCGGCGGCTGCTCGAGCTGGCGATGCTGTCGCCCACGGCGTTCAACATCCAGCACTGGCGCTTCGTGGTCGTGCGCGACCGCGGGCTGAGGGAACGGATCCGCGCCGTCACCTGGGGGCAGCCCCAGATCACGGAGGCATCGCTCCTGGTGGTGATCTGCGCGGACGTGCAGGCCTGGCGCAGGGACCCGGCGCGCTACTGGTCCCACGTGCCCGAGGCGCAGCGGGAGGGTATCCTCGAGGCGATCCGCACGTACTACGAGGGCGATCCCCGGCGGCAGCGGGACGAGGCCCTGCGCTCCTGCGGCATCGCGGCGCAGAGCCTGATGCTCGCGGCCACCGCCATGGGCTACGAGAGCTGCCCCATGGACCTTTCGGACTTCGATGCCGTGGCCGATCTGATCGGCCTCCCGGAAGATCACCTGATCGCCCTGTTCGTGGCCATAGGCCGTGGCGCCGAGACGCCGTGGCCGCGCGGCGGGAGGCTCCCCTTCGACGAGGTGGTGCTCACGGACCGTTTCTCCCCCGGCAGGCCATGATCGTCGCGAGGTCGACAGGGGTGCGGTACCCACGCTGCGGGGGGACGGATGTCAGCGAGCGTGGAGGAGGGGATAGCGGAACCGGTGCTCGGGACGCGTGCCGGCGGGGCGGACGGTGCAGGCGGGGGCGATCGCGCCGGCCCCGTGGCGCCGGCGGATCGCCGCCACCGCGCGCCACAGGGGAAGCGTCTCCGCGTCCGCGTCCGGCAGCAGGCTGCGCTGCGGCGCATCGGCCGGCTCGACCCCCAGCGCCGCCACGCCGCAGCCGCTCGCCACGAGCCCGGGTCGCCACAGGCGCGCCAGGCCGCGCCGGGCGGCGCGCGCGATGCGCCCGTAGTCGGCCGTGGGCGCTTCTTCCAGCGGCACCTCGGCCTCGACGTGGCGGAAGTCGCCGAGGCGCAGGAAGACGCGCAGCCGCCGCGCGCGCAGGCCGCGCGCCGTGAGGTCCAGGGCGAGGCGGAAGGCGTGGTGCGCAAGCTGTGCACGCACCCGGCGCGCATCGCGCGTGCGCCGGCCGAGGCTCGCGCCGCGCTGCACCGATTTCGGCACGGGCGGCTCGACCGTCACCGGGAAGGCCTGCCCGCCGCGCAGCTCCCGCCACAGGTCCACGCCGGCCTTGCCCAGCAGGCGGTCCACGCGGCGCGGATCGAGGCGCGCGAGCGCGGCCGCCGTGGCGATGCCGAACTTGCGCGCGAGCGCCGCGCGCCGCGGCCCGATGCCGGGCACCGCCTCCACCGGCTGGGAGGCGAGGAAGGACCCGATGGCGCGCCCCGGCACCACCCGCGTCCCGTCGGGCTTGCACGACTCGGAAGCCATCTTGGCGAGCACCTTGCCCGTCGAGACGCCCACCGAGACCGTGATTCCCACCTCCTCGCGCACCGTCCGGCGGATGCGGTCGGCCAACTCGCCGTGGCTGCAGCGGAAGTAGCCGCACAGACCGTCCAGGTCGAGGAAGGCCTCGTCGATGGAGTAGCGCTCCACCTGGGGCGAGAAGCGCCGCAGGATGCGGAACAGCCGCTCCGAGACCAGGCCGTAGTGGCGGAAGTCCGCCGGCAGCAGCACCAGATCCGGGACCAGGCGCCGCGCCTCCCACACGGGCATGCCGGTGCGCACGCCGCGGGCCCTGGCCTCGTAGGTCTTGGCCACCACGCAGGCGTCCTGGCTCGACATCACCGCCAGCGGGTGCCCCGCGAGCGCCGGGCGACGCGCGAGCTCGCAGGCGGCGTAGAAGCAGTCGGCGTCCACGTGCGCCACCGCGCGGGGCCAGTCCGTGGGGATCATGTGCACCTCCGGAACACGCCGACCACGATGCCCACCAGCGCCAGCTCCCCCTCGGGATGGATCTCCGGGTAGCGGGGGTTGGCCGGGCGCAGCACCCAGCCCTCGGCGTCGCGGTCGAGATACTTGACCGTGAACTCCCCGTCCACGCGCGCGACCACGATCTGCCCCGGGCGGGCGCGCGCCGCGCGCTCGACCACCACGAAGTCGCCGTCCAGGATGCCCGCACCCGTCATCGAGTGGCCGCGCACCTGCACGAGGAAGGTGCGCGAGGGATGGCGCACCAGGTACTCGTCGATGGAGAGGGCGTCCTCGAGCGGCTCGTCGCCGGGCGAGGGAAAGCCCGCCGGCGCCGCCCCCGCCCAGGGGCGCGCGCGGAAACGGGGGCCGGGGACGAGCCGCCCGCCGGGGCCGCGGCGCAGGAAGCCCGCCGCCTCCATACGCCGCACAAACTTGGCGGCCGAGGCCTTGGAGCGGAAGCCGGCCAGCCGCGCGAGCTCGGCGTAGGAGGGCAGGGCCCCGTGCCGGCGGGCGTAGTCCTGGATCCGGCCGATGCGCTCGAGGTCCTGCTCCATGGGTATCAGCATAGGCGAACGTACGTTCGCCGCTCAAGCCCCGGTTCGCCGCTTCCCTTCGAAGGGGGCCCGCCCCCGGCTGAAGACGCCCCCTGGGGAGAGCAGCCCGCCCCCTTGATCGGCCGTGCCCCGGGCCGGTTTATGACATCTAGGCGGGCAGGGCGCGCTCGATGCGGTCGAGGGCCTCGCGGAGCTGGTCCAGCCCCGTGGCGAAGGAGATGCGCACGTGCCCGGGCGCGCCGAAGGCGCTCCCGGGCACCACCGCCACCCCGGCCTCCTCCAGCAGCCATTCGGCGAGCCGGACGTCGTCGGCCACCCCGTCCATGCGGGCGATGGCCTCCGAGAAGTCCGGGAAGCAATAGAAGGTGCCCTCGCCCGGCCGGCAGCGCACCCCGGGCATGGCGTTGAGCCTTCCGACCACATAGTCGTGGCGCTCCTTGAAGGCCTCGCGCATGGCGGTCACGCAGCCCTGGTCGCCCTCGAGGGCGGCGATGGCCGCCGCCTGGGCGATGGAGGTGGGATTGGAGGTGCTCTGGGACTGGATCTTGCGCATGGCGGCGATGAGGGGCTCGGGCCCGGCCGCGTAGCCGATGCGCCAGCCGGTCATGGCGTAGGCCTTGGAGACGCCGTTGATGACCACCGTGCGCGGCTGGAGCTCGGGGCAGGCGTTGACGATGTTGACGAAGGGTTCGCCGGACCAGAGGATGTGCTCGTAGATGTCGTCGCTGACGACGACCACCTCCGGGTGGCGGAGCAGCACCTCGCCCAGGGCGGCGAGCTCGGCGCGGGAGTAGGCCGCCCCTGTGGGATTGGAGGGGCTGTTGATGACCACCATGCGCGTGCGCGGGCCGATGGCGGCCTCGAGCTGCGCCGGGGTGAGCTTGAAGCCCTGGTCCAGCCCGGCGCTCACGATGCGCGGCTCGCCGCCGGCGAGCAGCACCATGTCAGGGTAGGAGACCCAGTAGGGCGCCGGGATCACCACCTCGTCACCCGGGTCCAGCAGCGCCTGGGCCAGGTTGTAGAAGCTGTGCTTGGCCCCGCAGGAGACCAGGATCTGCTCCGGCGCGTACGCCAGGCCGTTCTCGCGGCGGAGCTTCTCGCACACGGCCTTCTTCAGGGCCGGCAGGCCGTCCACCGGCGTGTACTTGGTCAGCCCCTCGCGCAGGGCACGGATGGCGGCCTCCTTGATGTGCTCGGGGGTGTCGAAGTCGGGCTCGCCTGCCCCGAGGCCGATCACGTCGCGGCCGGCTGCGCGCAGGGCGGCGGCGCGGGCCGTCACGGCGAGCGTCGGCGAGGGGCGCACGCGCCCGACGCGCTGGGCGAGGCGTATCTCCACGGCTTCTCCTTGGAGAAGGGGGCCGGAAGCCGCCGTATAATAGCGGAAGGGCTGAAAAATCGCGATTTTTCAGCCCTTCCCCGCGGCAAGCTTGGCCGCGGGACGGCCATGCACAGGGAAGTGCATGACGATACGACGAAAAATCGAAATGGACCGCGAAGCGCTGTCGCGCTGATCGATCCGCGCAGCGGATCGATCAGAGTTTCATCAGGGTTTCTTAGCGAAGGTACGCCCCCACCAGAATCCCCGCCCCCGTGAGCCGCCGCTTCAAGCTCGAGTCCCGGTTCCGGCCGGCCGGCGACCAGCCGGAGGCCATCCGCCGCCTGGTGGAGGGCCTCGAGGCGGGGCTGGCCCACCAGACCCTGCTCGGGGTCACGGGCTCCGGCAAGACCTACACCATCGCTGCGGTCGTCGAGCGGGTGCAGCGGCCGACGCTGGTGCTGGCGCCGAACAAGACACTCGCGGCCCAGCTCTATGGCGAGTTCCGCGAGTTCTTCCCGCGCAATGCGGTGGAATACTTCGTCTCCTACTACGACTATTACCAGCCGGAGGCCTACGTCCCCGCCACCGACACCTATATCGAGAAGGACGCCTCCATCAACGAGCACATCGAGCAGATGCGGCTGTCGGCCACCAAGGCCCTGCTCGAGCGCGAGGACACCATCATCGTCGCCACGGTCTCCTCCATCTACGGCCTCGGCGATCCGCGCGCCTACCTCAGCATGGTGCTGCACCTGCGCCGCGGCGACATCATCGACCAGCGCACCCTGCTCCGGCGGCTGGCCGAGCTGCAGTATACGCGCAACGACCTCGAGCTCAGGCGCGCCACCTACCGCGTGCGTGGCGAGGTGATCGACGTCCACCCGGCCGAGTCCGAGCGCGAGGCCCTGCGCATCGAGCTTTTCGATGACGAGATCGAGAGCCTGAGCCTCTTCGATCCCCTCACGGGCGAGGTGCTGCGCCGCGTGCCGCGCTACACGGTCTACCCCAAGAGCCATTATGTCACCCCGCGCCGCACCATCCTCCAGGCGATCGACGCCATCAAGGCCGAGCTCGCCGAGCGCCTGAAGGAGCTGCGCGCGGCGGGCAAGCTGGTCGAGGCCCAGCGGCTCGAGCAGCGCACCCTCTACGATCTCGAGATGCTGGCCGAGCTCGGCCACTGCCCCGGCATCGAGAACTACTCCCGGCACCTGTCGGGCCGGCGCCCGGGCGAGCCGCCGCCCACGCTCTTCGACTACCTGCCCGCCGATGCCCTGCTGGTCGTCGACGAATCCCATATCACCATCCCGCAGCTCGGGGGCATGTACCGCGGCGACCGCTCGCGCAAGGAGACACTGGTCGAGCATGGCTTCCGGCTGCCCTCGGCGCTGGACAACCGCCCCCTGCGCTTCGACGAGTTCGAGCGGCTGGCGCCCCAGACCATCTACGTCTCGGCCACCCCCGGCCCCTACGAGCTCGAACGGAGCGCCCAGGTGGTGGAGCAGGTGGTGCGGCCCACGGGCCTGGTGGATCCGGAGGTGGAGGTGCGCCCCGCCACCACGCAGGTGGACGACCTGCTCTCGGAGATCCGCCGGCGTGTGGCCGCCGACGAGCGGGTGCTGGTCACCACGCTCACCAAGCGCATGGCCGAGGACCTCACGGAGTACCTGGCCGAGCACGGGGTGCGCGTGCGCTATCTGCACTCCGATATCGACACCGTCGAGCGCGTGGAGATCATCCGCGACCTCCGGCTCGGGAAGTTCGACGTGCTGGTGGGCATCAACCTCCTGCGCGAGGGCCTCGACATGCCCGAGGTCTCGCTGGTGGCCATCCTCGACGCCGACAAGGAAGGCTTTCTGCGCTCGGAGGGGGCGCTGATCCAGACCATCGGGCGCGCGGCGCGCAACGCCCGCGGCAAGGCCATCCTCTACGCCGACACCGTCACCGAGTCCATGCGGCGCGCGATCGAGGAGACCGAGCGCCGCCGGCGCAAGCAGATGGCCTACAACGAGGCCCACGGCATCACCCCGCGCACCATCCGCAAGGCCGTGGCCGACATCATGGAGGGGGCCCGCGCCGCCCCCGGCCAGGCGCGCCGGGGACGGCGCGGCGAGGCGGCAGCCGGGGTGGCCGAGGCGCGGGCGGACTATGCCACCCTCTCGCCCGAGGCCGCGCTGCGGCGCATCCGCGAGCTCGAGGAACGGATGTACCGTCATGCCCGCGACCTGGAGTTCGAGGAGGCGGCCCGGCTGCGCGACGAGATCCGCGCCATCCGCCGCCACGCCCTCGGCCTGGCCGACGGAGCGCCCGCCGCCGGCGCGGCGTGAGTCCCGGGGGGTTCCGCGCCGATCCGCCGCATGGCCGCGTCCGCACACCGACCTGGCCGATCCGCGCAGCGGAGCGATCCAGAGTCCTGCCGGGGCTGCGGCGCGTGGCGGTCAGGCGCCGGACTTGAGCAGCCGTGCCTTCTCCCGCTGCCAGTCGCGCTCCTTGGCCACGGCCCGCTTGTCGTGCTGCTTGCGGCCGCGGGCCAGGGCGATCTCCACCTTGGCCTTGCCCCGCTTCCAGTACATGGAGAGCGGCACCACCGTGTAGCCGCGCCGCTCCACCGCGCCCGTGAGACGCGCGATCTCACTGCGGTGGAGCAGGAGCTTGCGCGTGCGGGTGGGATCGGGCTGCACGTGGGTGGAGGCCGAGGGCAGGGGCGAGATGTGGGCGCCGAACAGCCAGGCCTCGCCGTCCTTGAGGAGCACGTAGCTCTCCTTGAGCTGCACGCGGCCCGCGCGCAGCGCCTTCACCTCCCAGCCCTCCAGCACGATGCCCGCCTCGAGCCGCTCCTCGATGGAGAAGTCGTGGCGTGCCTTGCGGTTGACGGCGATGGTGGCGGAGGGCTCGCCCTTGCCCTTCTTCTGCTTCCCCTTTCTGCTCATCGGCCCATTATAGCGGCCGGTGCGCGGGCGGGGCCGCGTGAAGTTGAGCAGGTGGCTGATTTGCCTCAGAATGGCGGCCGCCCACGGTCGGGTCGCCTGCGGCGGCGCAGGCCCTGCGCCCGGGGAGAAGCACAAGAAGCGGCAAGGGGGGTACGCCCATGGCTCGCGCCTCCATGCATGGCCACTGGTCCTCGCGGATCGCCTTCGTGCTGGCGGCCACGGGCTCGGCGGTCGGCCTCGGCAACGTCTGGAAGTTCCCGTACATGGCGGGCGAGAACGGAGGCGGGGCCTTCGTCCTCGTCTACCTGCTGTGCGTGCTGGTGATCGGCTGGCCGGTGATGATGGCCGAGGTGATGCTGGGCCGCCGCGGACGCCACAGCCCGGTCAACACCATGCGCATCCTGTGCGAGGAGGAGCGCAGCAGCCGCTTCTGGACCCTGATCGGCTGGGCCGGCATCGTCGCCGGCTTCCTGATCCTCTCCTACTACAGCGTCATCGCCGGCTGGACGCTGGCCTACACGGTGCGCGCGGCGGTGGGCGTCTTCGACGGCATCACGCCGGAGGGCGTGGCCGAGGTCTTCGGCGCGCTGGTGGCCGATCCCGAGCGGCTGCTCGCCTGGCACACCCTCTTCATGGCGCTCACCATGGTGGTGGTGGCCCGCGGTGTGGAGCACGGCCTCGAGCGCGCCGTGCGCTTCCTCATGCCGGCCCTCTTCCTGCTGCTGCTCCTGCTCGTGGGCTATGCCATGGCCCAGGGCCAGTTCGGTCGGGCGGTCGCCTTCCTGTTCCGGCCGGACTTCTCGAAGCTCACCGGCGAGGCCGTGCTCGCGGCCATGGGCCAGGCCTTCTTCAGCCTCAGCCTGGGGATGGGGGCCATCATGATGTATGGCTCCTACCTGCCGCAGCACGCCTCCATTCCGCGCACCACCTTCACGGTGGCCATGTCGGACACGCTGGTGGCGCTGCTCGCGGGGCTCGCCATCTTCCCCATCGTCTTCGGCGAGGGGCTCGCGCCGGACCAGGGCCCGAGCCTCATCTTCAAGACCCTGGCGCTCGCCTTCGGCCACATGCCCGCAGGCGCCTTCTTCGGCAGCCTCTTCTTCCTGCTGCTGGTGTTCGCGGCCTGGACCTCGGCCATTTCGCTCATCGAGCCGGCGGTGGCCTGGCTCGTCGAGAACCGCAGTATGCGCCGGGTGGAGGCGGCGGTGTGGGCCGGCACGGTGGCCTGGCTGCTCGGCATCGGCACCATACTCTCTTTCAACGCCTGGAGCGAAATCACGCTCTGGGGCCGTACCTTCTTCGACCTGCTCGACTACCTCACCTCCAACATCATGCTGCCGCTCGGCGGGCTCGCCATCGCGCTCTTCGCCGCCTGGGTGATGCGCGAGGCGAGCCTGCGCGAGGAGATCGAGCTCGCAGGCGGGCCTTTCCGCCTCTGGCACGTGGTGCTGCGCTATGTGGCCCCGGCGGGCATCGTGCTCGTGTTCCTGAACGTGATCGGCGTCTTCGGCTGAAGCATGCCAACCATCAACCGCAGCGCCCTCGTGCCCTATACTCCAGCGCAGATGTTCGCGCTGGTGGACGACATCGAGTCCTATCCGGACTTCCTGCCATGGTGCGCCTCGACCAGGGTGCACTCGCGTACGGAGGACGAGGTGCGCGCCACCATCGAGATCGCCAAGGGAGGGGTGCGCAAGTCCTTCACCACGCTCAACCGCCTCCAGCGCCACAAGATGATCGAGATGCGTCTGCTGGAGGGGCCCTTCCGGCACCTGGAGGGCTTCTGGCGCTTCGATCCCATCGACGACCAGGGCTGCCGGGTGGCCCTGGACCTGGACTTCGAGTTCGCCAGCGCCGCCCTCTCGCTGCTGGTGGGGCCGGTCTTCCAGCAGATCGCCAATTCGCTGGTGGATGCCTTCTGCCGCCGCGCGGAGCGGGTCTATGGACAGCCCGTCGCCTGAGCGCATCCATGTGGAGGTGGCCTATGCGCGCCCCGACGTGCAGGTGCTGCTGCCGGTGGAGCTGGAGGCGGGGGCCACGGTGGAGGAAGCCGTCCGCCGCTCGGGGGTGCTGGAGCGCTTCCCCGAGATCGACCTGGGCGGGCGCAACAAGGTCGGGATCTGGGGCAGGGTCACCAGGCTGAACCAGCCCCTGCGCGACGGCGACCGGGTCGAGATCTACCGCCCCCTCATCGCCGACCCCAAGGAGGTGCGCCGCCAGCGCGCCGCGGCCAGGGGCGGCCGCCCGACAGGCTAGCCCGGCCCGGGCGCCCGAGCCCTATCCGGTGACGTGCAACCTCTGCGAGGGAGGCAGCGCTGCGCGCGGTGGGATCGAGGCCGGGGAGGCGGTCTGCGCGGGACGCGAGGACCGACGCTCGCGCTCGTCGGCGGCCTGTGCTGCGCCGTGGCTCAGTCCCCGCCGCCGGGCCGGATGCGCTCCCACAGGCGCCGCAGCCATCCCTTCTCCTCCTTCGCCGGCCCTTCCACCTTGTGCTCGGTCGGGGCAGGCACGGGCTCGGCCTCCCCTTCCGGCCTCGGCCGGAGATCGCCCTCGATGCGCACCAGACGGTCGTTTTCGAAGAAGAGCGCCACGCGGCGCCGCTCGGGCTCGCCTCCGCCCGGCTGGAACCAGTAGACGTAGTCCCAGCGGTCGGCGTGGAAGGGATCGCGCAGGACCGGCGTGCCCATGATGGCCCGCACCTGGCGCCGGGTCATGCCCGGCTCGAGCCGGTCGACCATCTCCTGGGTGAGGATATTCCCCTGGGCGACGTCGATCCTGTAGACCGAGCATCCCGCTACGCTTGCAAAGATGGCGAGAGCAATGAGAAGCTTTTTCATTTGAAGGGGTGTGCGGTTCGCATCGGCCGCGCATGTTAGCAGAACCGGCGCGCCGTCGCAGAGGCGGAGGAGGGGGAGCCGTGGAGTCACAGGATCTGCGCAAGGCGGGGCTCAAGGTCACCCTGCCGCGGATGAAGATCCTCGAGATCCTCGAGCGCTGCGCGCAGGAAGAGCAGCGGCACATGAGCGCCGAGGACGTCTACAAGGCCCTCATGGACGCGGGCGAGGAGATCGGGCTGGCCACGGTCTACCGGGTGCTCACCCAGTTCGAGCAGGCGGGACTGGTCACGCGCCATCATTTCGAGGGCGGACACTCGGTCTTCGAGCTCAACGCCGGCGGCCACCACGACCACATCGTGTGCGTGCGCTGCGGGCGTGTGGACGAGTTCGTGGACGAGACCATCGAGGCACGCCAGCGGGCCATCGCCGAGAAGGCCGGCTACGAGATGACCGACCACTGCCTCTACATCTACGGCATCTGCCCCGACTGCCGCGCCCGGGCGGAGGAAGGCTAGGCGCGGCGGCGGCCGCGCCCGTCTCCCGGGCCGGCGGCGGCCCGCTCCAGCATCTCGCGCGCGTGGGCGCGGGTGCGCTCGGTGATCTCCACGCCCCCCAGCATGCGGGCGATCTCCTCCACGCGGCCCTCGCCTGCCAGCGGGGCCACGGCGACGCGGGTCCGCTCCCCCACGACCGTCTTCTCCACCCGCACCTGGTGATGGGCGCAGGCGGCCACCTGGGGCAGGTGCGTCACGCACAGCACCTGCCGCCGCTCGCCCAGGCGCCGGAGCTCACGCCCGACGATCTCGGCCACGCGCCCGCCCACGCCGCTGTCCACCTCGTCGAAGATCAGGCAGGGGATGGGGCTCGCCTCGGCCGCGATCATCTGGAAGGCGAGCGCGATGCGGGCGAGCTCGCCGCCGGAGGCCACCCGCGCCAGCGGCCGGGCCGGCTGGCCCGGGTTGGCGGTGACGAGGAAGACCACCGTGTCGGCCCCGTGGCGCGCGGGGGTCCGGGCGGGCGAGACCGTCACCTCGAAGCGCCCGCCGGGCATGCCGAGCTCTCCCATGGCGGCGCTGACCGCCTCCGAGAGCGTCGTGGCCGTGCGCCGCCGCGCCTCGGTGAGCCGAGCCGCCGCTTCGCGCCAGGCCGCCTCCGCCGCGGCCGTCTCCGCCCGCAGGGCCGAGAGGCGCTCACCGGCGGACTCGAGCTCCGCCAGCTCGGACCGCAGCCGCTCCAGCACCGCCGGGAGCTCCGCGGGCTGCACGCGGTGCTTGCGTGCGAGGTCGTGGAGCTCGCCCAGCCGCCGCTCGGCCTCGGCCAGCGCCGCCGGGTCGAGCTCGAGGCCCTCGGCGTAGTCCCGCAGGGAGTCCGCCGCCTCCCCCACCCGGATCAGGGCCTCTTCGAGAAGCTCGCGCACGGGCGCGAGCGCCGGGTCCAGGCCGGCGAGGGCCTCGATCTCGGCGGCGGCGCGGGCGAGCAGCGCGTGGGCGCTGGCCTCGTCGGCCTCGTAGAGGCGCTCCAGCGCGGCCTGCGCGCCCGCCAGCAGCCGGCCCGCATGAGCCAGGCGCCTGTGCTCGGCCTCCAGGGCGGCGATGCCTTCGGCGTCCAGCCCGATTCCGTCCAGCTCCTGGACCTGGTAGCGGAGCAGGTCGAGGCGCTCGTCCCGGCTCCCGCCGGCCCCCTCGAGGGCCGCGAGCGCGCGGCGGGCGGCCTGCCAGCGGTCCCAGGCCTCGGCCACTTCCGCGCGCAACGCCCCATGGCCGCCGTGGGCGTCGAGCAGCTCGCGCTGGGTGTCGGCGCGCGCGAGGGACTGGTGGGCGTGCTGGCCGTGGATGTCCACCAGCCGCTCGCCCAGGGCCTGGAGGAGCTGCATGGTGGCAGGGCGCCCGTTGATCCAGCCCCGCGAGCGCCCGTCGGCGCCCACCGTGCGGCGGATGACGAGCTCGTCGCCCTCGTCCAGCGCCTGCTCGGCGAGCCACGCCCGGGCCTCGGGCGCGGCGGCGAGGTCGAAGACCAGGCTCACCTCGGCGCGCTCGGCCCCGGCGCGCACCAGCCCCGCCCCGGCCCGGTCGCCCAGGGCCAGGCCCACCGCGTCCACCAGGATGGATTTCCCCGCCCCGGTCTCACCGGTGATGGCCGTCATGCCCGGGGCGAGGTCGAGCTCCAGGCGCTCGACGATGGCGAGGTCGCGCAGGCTGAGATGAGTGAGCACGCCCTGATGGTAGAGGCCCGCGCGCGAAGCGCAAGAGGGCATCCGGCTCAGCGCGCCCAGCCGAGCTTGCGCCGCAGGATCTCGAAGGGATCGTAGCCCGGCGGGTGGATCAGCCGCACCGGCGGGTCGCGGCGGGCCACCTCGATGCGGTCGCCCGGCTGGAGGTGGTAGAGGTCCTGCCCGTCGCAGGTCACGGCCGCGTCCGGGTGGTGCCACCCTCCGACCACGATCTCCACGCGGCTTGCTCCGTTCACCACGATGGGCCGGTTGCTGAGGGTGTGGGGGCAGATCGGCACCAGCACCAGGGCGTCGAGGGCCGGGTGCAGGATGGGTCCTCCGCCGGAGAGGGCGTAGGCGGTGGAGCCCGTGGGGGTGGAGACGATGAGCCCGTCGGCCCGCTGGGCGCAGACAAAGCGGCCGTCGATATAGGTCTCCACCTCGAGCATGCGGGCCACGTCCGCCTTGTGGACCACCACGTCGTTGAGGGCATCGGACTCGTGCAGAAGCTGGCCCGCGCGCACCACCCGGGCATGGAGGAGGGCGCGGCGGTCCTCGACGTAGTGGCCCGCGAGCACCTCGCCCAGCCGCTCCGGGATCTCCTCCGGCGAGACGTCCACCAGGAAGCCGAGGCGGCCCAGGTTCACGCCGACAAGGGGCACCCCGGCGTCGGCCACCGCGCGCGCGGCGTGGAGGAAGGTGCCGTCGCCGCCCACCACCACCACGAGGTCGGCCTCGCAGCCGAGGCGGCCCGGCGGGCAGACCGTGACCGCCAGGTCCGGCGCCTGGGCGGCGGTGGCCTCGTCGGCGAGGAGCTCGCAGCCGCATGCACGCAGGAAGTCCGCCACCCGCGCCAGCGTCTTCGGCACGGCGGGATCGTCGCGCTTGGCGATGAGGCCGATGCGGCGGAACCCCCCGGCGGCCATGCCCGCTCCCCCTGGAGGAAAAAGTCGATCAAACTTAGCACGTTGCGTGCTCCTGTGCCAGGAGATTCGCTTGACAGCGCGCCGTCTGCGCTGCTATCGTGCGATTAGCACTCGGAAGATCGGAGTGCTAACAGCAGGGCGGCGGCATGGGCGTCCACGGCGAGCTCCAGTATCCCCTCTCCGAGCGGGCCCAGCACCTGCTCAAGGTCCTCGTGGAACGCTACATCCGCGAGGGCGAGCCGGTGGGCTCGCGCACGCTCGCGCGCGAGTCGGGCCTGGACATCAGCGCCGCCACCGTGCGCAACGTCATGGCGGACCTGGAGGAGATGGGGCTGGTGCGCTCGCCCCACACCTCCGCCGGCCGCGTCCCCACCGTGCGGGGCTACCGCTTCTTCATCGACAGCCTGCTCAAGGTCGAGCCGCTGGCGCCGGGCCAGGTGCGCCGCCTCCAGGCCGAGATCGAGGAGGCCGCCGCGGGGTCCGATCCGCACGAGCTCGCCGAGCGCGCCTCCGGGATCCTGAGCGAGGTCACGCGCATGGCGGGCGTGGTGACCGTGCCGCGCACGGAGTTCCGCTCGCTGCGCCAGGTGGAGTTCCTGCCGCTGTCGGGCAACCGGGCGCTGGCGATCCTCGTGGTGGACGAGCGCGAGGTGCAGAACCGCGTCATCGAGACCGGGCGCCCCTACGGGGCGGAGGAGCTCCAGCGCATCAGCAACTACCTCAACGAGCACTTCGCGGGGCTCACCCTGGAGGAGATCCGCAACCGCCTGGTGCAGGACATGGAGGAGACGCGCGCCCACATGAGCCGCCTCATGGAGGAGGCCATCGAGATGGGGCGGCGCGCGCTGGCGGCACCGCCGGAGAGCGAGGAGGACTGTGTCGTCTCCGGCGAGACACAGCTCATGGGCTTCCGCGAGCTCTCCGACGTGGACAAGCTGCGCCAGCTCTTCGAGGCCTTCGAGCACAAGCGCGAGCTGCTCGGCCTCCTCGACCGCTGCGTGCGTGCCGACGGCGTGCGCATCTTCATCGGCGAGGAGTCCGGCTACGAGCCGCTGGGCGAGTGCAGCGTGGTGAGCGCGCCCTACCGGGTGGACGGCCGCGTGGTGGGGGTGCTCGGCGTGATCGGCCCCACGCGCATGGCCTATGACCGGGTCATCCCCATCGTGGACGTCACCGCCCGCCTCCTGGGCGCGGCCTTGAATCCCCGGGCCTGAGCCCCATATCGCGACTGACCGCGCCCGCGCGGGCCTTTGCCGTGCGCGGGCGCCGCAGGAGGTAGGCAGACGATGGCAGAGCAGGAGAAGACGGAGACGCTCCCCGAGGCCGCGGAGGCCGCTGGGGCGGAGGCCGGGAGCGCCGGCAATGCGGGCGGCGCGGACACGGGCGCGCGCAGCGCGCAGTCGCGGGGCGCTTCGCAGCAGCCGCAGGCGGGATGGAGCGCCACCGGCACTGGTCCCGATCCCGGGTCCGCGACGCCCGGCCCCGGCAAGGCGGCTGGCGCGGACACGGCGCCGCCCGAGGACGTGGAGGCCCTGCGCCGCGAGCTCGAGGCCGCGCGCCGCAAGGCCGACGAGCACTGGGACGAGTACCTGCGCGCGCGGGCCGAGGCGGAGAACGTGCGCCGGCGCGCCGAGCGCGACGTGGAGCAGGCCCGGCGCTACGCGCTGGAGCGGTTCGTCGAGGCGCTGCTGCCCGTGCGCGACAGCCTCGAGCTGGGGCTGCAGGCCGCCCGCCAGGACCACAGCGACGTGGCCGCGCTGCTGGACAAGCTGGTCGAGGGCACCGAGCTCACACTCAAGCTTCTCACCCAGGCCCTGGAGAAGTTCGGCGTGAAGGAGGTCTGCCCGGAACCGGGCACGCCCTTCGATCCCCAGCTCCACGAGGCCATGGCCACCCAGGAGTCGGACAGGCCCGCCAACACCATCCTGCACGTGGTGCAGAAGGGCTATCGGCTCCACGACCGGCTCCTGCGGCCCGCCATGGTGATCGTCGCCCGCCCGCGCAGCGGCGGGGAGGACGGCGGCCGGGCGGCCGGGCAGACGGGCGGGGCTTGAAACCTCCGCCGGCGCGCCCACTTATGCCAGCAGCAGGGCCGGCAGCGGCCGGCCGGACCGCGTAGCGAAACGAAACCGGAGAACGGAGAAGGAAGATGGGCAAGATCATCGGGATCGACCTGGGCACCACCAACTCCTGCGTGGCGGTGATGGAGGGTGGCAAGCCCAAGGTCATAGAGAACGCGGAGGGGTCGCGCACGACGCCCTCGGTGGTGGCCTTCACCGAGGAGGGCGAGGTGCTGGTGGGCCAGCCCGCCAAGCGCCAGGCCATCACCAACGCCAAGAACACCTTCCACGCCGTCAAGCGCCTCATCGGGCGCAAGTTCGACGAGGACGTCGTCCAGCGCGACATCAGGCTCATGCCCTACGAGATCGTGCGCGCCGACAACGGCGACGCCTGGGTCAACGTGCCCGCGCTGGGCAAGAAGATGGCCCCGCCCGAGATCTCGGCGCGTGTGCTCATGAAGCTCAAGAAGGACGCCGAGGCCTACCTGGGCGAGGAGGTGAAGGAGGCGGTCATCACCGTGCCCGCCTACTTCAACGACTCCCAGCGCCAGGCCACCAAGGATGCCGGGCGCATCGCCGGCCTCGAGGTCAAGCGCATCATCAACGAGCCCACGGCCGCGGCGCTGGCCTACGGGCTCGACAAGCAGGGCGGCGACCGCAAGGTGGCCGTCTACGACCTCGGCGGCGGCACCTTCGACATCTCCATCATCGAGATCGCCAGCGTCGAGGGCGAGCGCCAGTTCGAGGTGCTGGCCACCAATGGCGACACCTTCCTCGGCGGCGAGGACTTCGACAACCGCCTGATGGACTACCTCGTCGACGAGTTCAAGAAGGACACGGGCATCGACCTGCGCCAGGACCCGCTGGCCATGCAGCGGCTCAAGGAGGCCGCCGAGAAGGCCAAGATCGAGTTGAGCTCGACGCAGCAGACCGAGGTCAACCTGCCGTACATCACGGCGGACCAGACCGGGCCCAAGCACCTCAACTACAAGATCACGCGCGCCAAGCTCGAGGCCCTCGTCGAGGACCTCATCCAGCGCACCATCGGGCCCTGCAAGCAGGCGCTCAAGGACGCAGGCCTGACGGTCGACGACATCGACGACGTCATCCTCGTGGGCGGCCAGACGCGCATGCCCAAGGTGCAGGAGGTCGTCAAGGAGTTCTTCGGCAAGGAGCCGCGCAAGGACGTCAACCCCGACGAGGCGGTTGCCATCGGCGCCGCCATCCAGGCGGGCGTGCTCGCGGGCGAGGTCAAGGACGTGCTGCTGCTCGACGTCACGCCGCTATCGCTCGGCATCGAGACCCTGGGCGGCGTGATGACCAAGCTCATCGAGCGCAACACGACCATCCCCACGCGCGCCACGCAGATCTTCTCGACCGCGGAGGACAACCAGACCACGGTCACGGTGCACGTCCTCCAGGGCGAGCGCGAGCGTGCGGCCGAGAACAAGTCGCTCGGCAAGTTCGACCTCACCGGCATCCCGCCGGCCCCGCGCGGCGTGCCGCAGATCGAGGTCACCTTCGACATCGACGCCAACGGCATCCTGCACGTCTCGGCCAAGGACAAGGCCACGGGCAAGGAGCAGAAGATCGTGATCAAGGCCTCCAGCGGCCTCACGGAGGATGAGATCCAGCGCATGATCAAGGATGCCGAGGCGCACGCCGAGGAGGACCGGCGCTTCCGCGAGCTGGTCGAGGCCCGCAACCAGGCCGACAACCTCATCCACGCCACGGAGAAGTCGCTCAAGGATCTGGGCGAGAAGGTGACCGAGGCCGAGAAGGAGGACATCCAGAAGGCCATCGACGAGCTCAAGGAGGCGATGAAGGGCGACGACAAGGGCGCCATCGAGGCCAAGACCCAGCGGCTCGCGGAGGTCTCGGCCAGGCTCGCCCAGCGGCTCTACGAGCAGAAGGGCGAGGGCGCGGAGGCGGCCGGCGCCGGCGCCGGGGGCGAGGGCGCGGGCACGGCCGAGTCGGATGTGGTGGACGCCGAGTTCGAGGAGGTCAAGGACGAGAAGAAGGATTGAGGCCGCGCGGACGCGCCCCGTTGCGCGCCCGCGTCATGGGGCTCGGCTAGAATAGCCGCCGCACCGACCACGGGGATCACGGGGCCCACGCCCCCGTGGCCCCCGTGGTTTTTTCCGGCAGGGGAGGCGTGGCAGCGCATCGCAGACCATGGCACGGCGCGACTACTACGAGATCCTCGGCGTGGCCCGCAACGCCAGCGAGGCCGAGATCAAGAAGGCCTTCCGGCGGCTGGCCATGAAGTACCACCCGGACCGCAATCCGGGCGACAAGGCCGCCGAGGAACGCTTCAAGGAGATCAAGGAGGCCTACGACGTCCTCTCCGATCCCCAGAAGCGTGCCGCCTACGACCAGTTCGGGCACGCGGGCGTGGGCGGCGCGGGCGCGGCGGCCGGCGCCGGGGGCTTCGGCGCCGGCGGGCCGAGCTTCGCCGACATCTTCGGCGACATCTTCGGCGACATCTTCGGCACGGGCGGCGGCCGCGGTGGCGGAGCCCGCGGCTATCGCGGGGCCGACCTGCGCTACGACCTCGAGCTCAGCCTCGAGGAGGCGGTGCAGGGGACCAAGGTACGCATCCGCGTCCCGGCGCTCGAGACCTGCGAGACCTGCGCCGGCAGCGGGGCGCGTCCCGGCACGCGCCCCGTCACCTGCCCCACCTGCGACGGCCACGGGCAGGTGCGCGTCCAGCAGGGCTTCTTCTCCATCCAGCAGACCTGCCCGCGCTGCCGCGGCGCCGGCACGCTCATCCCCGACCCCTGCCCGGAGTGCCGCGGGCGCGGACGCGTGCGGCGCGAGAAGACCCTGGAGGTCAACATCCCGCCCGGCGTGGACACGGGCGACCGCATACGCCTCGCCGGCGAGGGCGAGGCCGGCGAGCGCGGCGGCCCGCCCGGCGATCTCTACGTGCAGATCCGGGTGCGCGAGCACCCCATCTTCACGCGCGAGGACAACGACCTCTACTGCGAGGTGCCGATCAGCATCACCACGGCCGCCCTCGGCGGCGAGCTCGAGATCCCCACGCTCGACGGGCGCGTGGTGGTGCGCATCCCGCGCGGCACCCAGAGCGGGCGCGTCTTCCGCCTGCGGGGCAAGGGGGTGCGGCCCGTGCGCGGCGGCCCGCCGGGCGACATGCTGGTGCGGGTGGTGGTGGAGACCCCGGTCAACCTCACTCCCCGTCAGGAGCGGCTCCTGCGCGAGCTGGAGGAGACCATGCGTGAGGGCGGCGAGCGCCACAGCCCCCAGGCGAGCTCCTGGTGGGACGGGGTCAAGCGCTTTTTCGAGCAGATGACGGGCGGCGGCCGCTGAAGGCGCCGCGCGAGGGGAGGGCAGCATGAGCGTACGCATCGCCGTGGCCGGGGCCGCCGGCCGCATGGGCCGGGCCATCATCCAGGCCTGCGCCGAGCGTGAGGACGTCGTCCTCACCGCCGCCCTGGAGCGGCCGGGCAGCCCCTGGGTGGGGCACGACGCGGGCGAGCTCGCGGGGCTGGCGCGCACGGACGTGCCGGTGGTGGACGATCTCGGCGCGGTGGCCGAGCGCTTCGACGTGCTCATCGACTTCACCGCTCCCGACGCCACCGCCGGCCACGTCGCCCTGTGCCACGAGCTCGGCCGGCGCATGGTGATCGGCACCACCGGCCTCGACGAGGCCCAGCGGCGGCGCATCGCCGAGGCCGCCGGCGACATCCCCGTCGTCTTCGCCCCCAACATGAGCGTGGGCGTCAACCTCTGCTTCAGGCTCGCGGAGATCGCCGCGCGCGTGCTCGGCCATGACACGGACGTGGAGATCATCGAGGCCCACCACCGCCACAAGGTGGACGCCCCCTCGGGCACCGCGCTGCGGCTGGGCGAGATCGTCGCCGCGGCCCTCGGCCGGGATCTCGCCGAGTGCGCGGTCTATGGCCGCCAGGGCCACACGGGCGAGCGCGACCGCCGCACCATCGGCTTCGCCACCATCCGCGGCGGCGACATCGTGGGCGAGCACACGGTGCTGTTCGCCGGCACCGGCGAGCGTGTCGAGATCACTCACCGCGCCTCGAGCCGCAGCACCTTCGCCCGCGGCGCGGTGCGGGCGGCCGTGTGGCTCGCCGGCCGCGGGCCCGGTCTCTACGACATGCAGGACGTCCTCGGGCTGCGGGAGGCCTGAGAAGGACGGCCGCAACGGGCGACGGGAGGCGGAAGGCACGGTCTGGTCCGCCCCCCTGGGCCGGACCCCGCTCCCCTGTGGGCGCGGCTTCCAGCCGCGCCCGGGGTGCCGGGCGTGGCGGGCCGGCTGGAAGCCGGCCCCGCGGGGCCGGGCGACGACCCATCCGGAGCGGCTGGTGCCGTTCGGGTGACGTCTCTCCCACCTCTCCCGATGCCCCATCGCCCTTCGTGTCCCTCCTCGCCAAGGGCTGGAACGAGGCCCAGATCCTCGAGAACTATCCCGAGCTGGAGCCCGATGACCTCAGGGCCGTGTTCGCATGCGCACAGACCTGCCTGGCCGACGAGGCCGAGGCAGCCTTGAGGAAGCTCGGTTGAGGTGGCTGGCGGACGAGAACGTCCACTCCGCCTCCATCGCGCGGCTGCGTCGGGCCGCAGGACCGGGCCCGGGCCCCGGCGCCGGACCTGGCGTCCCCCGGGTTCAGCGCCGGGCGCGTGCCCCTTTTGAGGCGCCCCGATTTCCCTTAAAATGCCGCGGCCAGCGGGAGGGGCCGGCGGGCCCGTCCCGCTTTGTGTGTGCCCTGCCGGAGCCGAGAGCCGAGCCTTGACCACGCCCGCCCTTCTGGCCCTCGCCGACGGAAGCCTCTTCCGTGGCGTCGCCATTGGCGCCGAGGGGCAGGCGGTGGGGGAGGTGGTCTTCAACACCGCCATCACCGGCTACCAGGAGATCCTCACCGACCCCTCCTACCGGCGCCAGATCGTCACCCTGACCTACCCCCACATCGGCAACGTGGGGGTCAATCCCCAGGACGAGGAGTCGGGCGCCGTCCACGTGGCAGGTCTCGTGGTGCGCGACGTCCCCGCGCGCCTCAGCAGCTGGCGCGCGCGCCAGGACCTCCCGTCCTACCTGCGCGACCACGCCGTGGTGGCCATCGCCGGCATCGACACCCGGCGGCTGACGCGCATCCTGCGCGAGAAGGGCGCCCAGGCGGGCTGCATCGTGGCAGGCCCCGACCCCGACCCGGAGGCGGCGGTGGAGGCCGCCCGCGCCTTCCCGGGGCTCGCCGGCATGGACCTCGCCCGCGAGGTGACGGTGGCCGAGCCCTACGAGTGGACCGAGGGCAGCCTGGACTGGCTGGGAGACGGGTCCCCCCGCCGGCCGGAGCCGCGCTTCCACGTGGTGGCCTACGACTTCGGCGTCAAGCGCAACATCCTGCGCCTGCTCGTCGACCGCGGCTGCCGCGTGACGGTGGTCCCGGCCACCACCCCGGCGGCCGAGGTGCGTAAGCGCCAGCCCGACGGCGTGTTCCTCTCCAACGGCCCCGGCGACCCCGAGCCCTGCGCCTACGCCATCGGGGCCATCCGCGAGCTGGTGGAGGCGGGCTATCCCACTTTCGGCATCTGCCTCGGCCACCAGCTCCTGGGGCTGGCGAGCGGGGCGCGCACGGTCAAGATGAAGTTCGGCCACCACGGGGCCAACCACCCCGTGGTCGAGCTCGCCACGGGGCGGGTCATGATCAGCTCGCAGAACCACGGCTTCGCCGTGGACGAGGCGAGCCTGCCGGAGACGCTCCGGGCCACGCACCGCTCGCTCTTCGACGGCACCCTCCAGGGCATCGAGCGCACGGACCGGCCCGCCTTCGGCTTCCAGGGCCACCCCGAGGCGAGCCCCGGCCCCCACGACGTGGCGGGCCTCTTCGATCGCTTCGTCCACCTCATGGAAGCGGCCACGTGAGCGCGGCCGCAGGCAGCCGCAGACCGTAGACCGCAGACCGCAGACCGTACACCGGTTTCGATGCCCAAGCGCACCGACATCGAGAGCATCCTGATCATCGGCGCGGGCCCCATCGTCATCGGGCAGGCCTGCGAGTTCGACTACTCCGGCGCCCAGGCCTGCAAGGCCCTGCGCGAGGAGGGCTACCGGGTCGTCCTGGTCAACTCCAATCCCGCCACCATCATGACCGACCCGGACATGGCCGATGCGGTCTACATCGAGCCCATCGACTGGGAGACGGTGGCGCGCATCATCGAGAAGGAGCGCCCGGATGCCCTGCTGCCCACCATGGGCGGGCAGACCGCCCTCAACTGCGCCCTCGACCTGGTGCGCGAGGGCGTGCTCGAGGCCCACGGCGTGCAGATGATCGGCGCGAGCCGCGAGGCCATCGACACCGCCGAGGACCGCGAGCGTTTCCGCAAGGCCATGCAGGAGATAGGCCTCGAGGTCCCGCGCGCGGCCATCGCCCACAGCATGGAGGAGGCCCTGCAGGTCCAGGCCGGCATCGGCTTCCCCGTGATCATCCGCCCCTCCTTCACCCTGGGCGGCACCGGCGGCGGCGTCGCCTACAACCGCGAGGAGTTCGTCGAGATCGTCGAGCGCGGCCTCGACCTCTCGCCCACCCACGAGGTGCTGCTGGAGGAGTCGGTGCTGGGGTGGAAGGAGTTCGAGATGGAGGTGGTGCGGGACCGCAAGGACAACTGCATCATCGTCTGCTCCATCGAGAACCTCGACCCCATGGGCGTGCACACGGGCGACTCCATCACGGTCGCCCCCGCGCAGACGCTGACCGACAAGGAGTACCAGCGCATGCGCGACGCCTCCATCGCCGTGCTGCGCCGCATCGGCGTGGACACCGGGGGCTCCAACGTGCAGTTCGCCATCGATCCGCGCGACGGGCGCATGGTGGTGATCGAGATGAACCCGCGCGTGTCGCGCTCCTCGGCGCTGGCCTCCAAGGCCACGGGCTTCCCCATCGCCAAGGTGGCGGCGAAGCTCGCCGTCGGCTACACCCTCGACGAGCTGCGCAACGAGATCACGGGCGGGATCACGCCGGCCTCCTTCGAGCCGACCATCGACTACGTGGTCACCAAGATCCCGCGCTTCACCTTCGAGAAGTTCCCCCAGGCCGATCCGCACCTCACCACGCAGATGAAGTCCGTGGGCGAGGTGATGGCCATCGGGCGCACTTTCCAGGAGTCGCTGCAGAAGGCCCTGCGCGGGCTGGAGACGGGCAGCGAGGGGCTCGACGAGAAGCTCGACCCCGCCTCGCCGGACGCGCGCGAGCGCCTGCGCCAGGCGCTGCGCCAGCCGGGCCCGGACCGCATCTGGTACGTGGCCGACGCCTTCCGCGCCGGCTGGAGCGTGGAGGCCGTGCACCAGGAGTCGGCCATCGACCCCTGGTTCCTGGCCCAGATCGAGGAGCTGGTGCGCATGGAGGAAGGGCTGCGCGGCCGCCGCCTGGAGGAGGTGGACGAGGCCCTCATGCGCGAGCTCAAGCGCCGCGGCTTTTCGGACGCGCGGCTCGCGCGCCTGCTCGGCGTCACCGAGGGCGAGGTGCGCTCGCGCCGCCACGCCCTCGGCGTGCGCCCGGTCTACAAGCGGGTGGACTCCTGCGCGGCCGAGTTCCCGGCCGCCACCGCCTACATGTACTCGACCTACGAGGAGGCGTGCGAGGCCGAGCCCACGGACCGGCGCAAGATCATGGTCCTCGGCGGCGGGCCCAACCGCATCGGTCAGGGCATCGAGTTCGACTACTGCTGCGTGCACGCCGCGCTCGCCCTGCGCGAGGACGGCTACGAGACCATCATGGTCAACTGCAACCCGGAGACGGTCTCCACCGACTACGACACCTCCGACCGGCTCTACTTCGAGCCGCTCACCCTGGAGGACGTGCTGGAGATCGTCCACCGCGAGCGGCCCGAGGGGGTCATCGTGCAGTACGGCGGCCAGACCCCGCTCAAGCTCGCCCGCCCCCTGGAGGCGGCCGGCGTCCCCATCATCGGCACCAGCCCGGACTCCATCGACCTCGCCGAGGACCGCGAGCGCTTCCAGCAGATGATCGAGGTCCTGGGGCTGCGCCAGCCCCCCAACCGAACCGCCCGCAACCCCGAGGAGGCGGTGCGGCTCGCCCGTGAGATCGGCTACCCTCTGGTGGTGCGGCCCTCCTACGTGCTCGGGGGCCGGGCCATGGAGATCGTGTACAATGAGAAGGACCTCCTGCGCTACATGCGGGAGGCGGTGCTGGTCTCCAACGATTCCCCGGTCCTGCTCGACCGCTTCCTCGACGACGCCGTCGAGGTGGACGTGGACGCCGTCTCCGACGGCGAGCGGGTCGTCGTCGGCGGGATCATGGAGCACATCGAGCAGGCGGGGGTCCATTCGGGGGACTCGGCCTGCTCGCTGCCGCCGTACTCGCTGAGCCCGGAGATCCAGGCGCGGCTGCGCGAGCAGGTGGAGGCGATGGGACGGGCCCTCAAGGTGGTGGGGCTGATGAACACCCAGTTCGCCATCCAGGGCGAGGAGATCTACGTGCTGGAGGTCAACCCGCGGGCCTCGCGCACGGTGCCCTTCGTCTCCAAGGCGATCGGGGTGCCGCTGGCCAAGATCGCCGCCCGCTGCATGACGGGGCACAGCCTCGCCGGGCAGGGCTTCACCGCCGAGCGGGTGCCGCCCTACTGGTGCGTGAAGGAGTCGGTCTTCCCCTTCATGCGCTTCCCGGGCGTGGACCCGCTGCTCGGTCCCGAGATGAAGTCCACGGGCGAGGTGATGGGCGTGGGCGCGAGCTTCCCCGAGGCCTACGCCAAGGCCCAGCGCGCCGCGGGCGTGCGCCTGCCCCAGGGCGGCACCGTCTTCATCAGCGTGCGCGACGCGGACAAGCCGCGCGCTGTGGCGCTGGCGCGCCGGCTGGCCGGACGCGGATTCCGCATCGTCGCCACACGTGGGACGGCGCGCGCGCTGGAGGCGGCCGGCGTCCCGGTCACGCCCGTGAACAAGGTCACCGAGGGCCGGCCCCACGTGGTGGACATGATCAAGAACGGCGAGATCGACCTCATCGTCAACACCACGGAAGGCAGGCAGGCCATCGCCGATTCCTACTCCATCCGCCGCGAGGCCCTGCAGCGCAAGGTGACCTACAGCACGACCGTGGCCGGGGCGGAGGCCATGTGCCTCGCCCTCGACCACCTCGACAGCGAGGCCGTGCGCAAGCTGCAGGATCTGCACAAGGAGGCTGCCGCATGAGCAAGACACCCATGACGGTGCGCGGCGCGGAGAAGCTGCGCCAGGAGCTCGCGCGGCTCAAGCAGGTGGAGCGGCCGCGCGTCATCCAGGCCATCGCCGAGGCCCGGGCCCACGGCGACCTGCGCGAGAACGCCGAGTACGCCGCGGCCAAGGAGCAGCAGGGCTTCATCGAGGGGCGCATCCGCGAGATCGAGGCCAAGCTCGCCAACGCCCAGATCATCGACGTGCGCCAGATCAACGCCAACGGCAAGGTCGTCTTCGGCGCCACCGTCGAGCTCATCGACGAGGACACGGGCGAGGAGGTGACCTACCAGATCGTGGGCGAGGACGAGGCCGACATCGGCGAGGGCCTCATCTCCGTCAACTCCCCTATCGCCCGCGCGCTCATCGGTCGCGAGGAGGGCGACGTGGTCACGGTGAAGGCCCCGGCGGGCGAGCGCCGCTACGAGATCGTCGCCGTCCGCTACGAGTGAGGCCGCGGCCCGTGCCGGCCCGCGCCGCCTGGTGGCCGCCTGCGGAGCGCGTCCTGCTCGCCCTGTGGGTGGGGGCGGTGTGGGCCATCGGCTTCATCGCCGCGCCCGCGGCCTTCGCCGTCCTCGACGACCGGCGGCTGGCCGGCGAGCTCGCCTCGCACCTCTTCGCCACGACCGCCCGCATGGGGCTCGCGGCCGCGGCCCTGATCCTGGCCGGGGCCCTGTGGCGCGACGGAAGGCGGGCGCTGGCGCGGCGCCGGATCCGGCTCGTGCTCCTCATGGCCGGCCTCGTGGCCGTGGGCCACTTCGGCCTCGCGCCCGTGATGGAGGGGCTGCGCGCGGGCGGGCTGGAGCCGGGCAGCGCCGAGGCCGTCCGCTTCGGGCGGCTGCACGGCATCGCCTCGGCGCTGCACGTGGCCACCGCCGTGCTCGGCCTGTGGGCGCTCGTGGTGGAGGAGAGTGGCAAGTAGCAAGGAGGGGGCCTTACGGGTCCTTGCTACTTTTTTCCGGATTGGGGCGATAGAGGACGGCCACATGGCCCACGCGCTGCACCAGTGCGGCGTCGGTCCGCGCGCAGAGCTCGGCGATCATGGCGTCGCGGGCCTTGCGGTCCGGGGCGTTGACCCGCACCTTGAGCAGCTCGTGGTGGGCGAGCGCCCGGTCCAGCTCCGCCACCAGGGCGTCCGTGACGCCCGCCGCCCCCACGATCACCACGGGCCTGCGGTGGTGCGCCAGCCGGCGCAGGGCCTTCTTCTCCTTCTCGGTCAGCGTGACGGGCATCGCGGCGGGGTCTCCGTCTGCGGGGGCGCAGTCTAGCGCGGGAGAGGCGCGGGTGGCAGCCATGGGCGCTCGACGGGGCGGATTCCGCGTGGGGCCGAGCCCCCTGAACCCGGTCAAGCTCGAGCTGGGGGTGCTGTTCGCGGTGGGGCTGCTCCTGCTGCTGGTCCACCCGCGTCTGGTGGACGGGGCGGCCGGCCAGCTCCTGCTGCTGGGCGGCTACGGCGTGGGCGCGGCGGCGTGGCTGGTCTGGCGCACGCGCCGGGTGCTGGCGGCGCGGCGCCGCGGGGACCCGGGCCCGTGAGCCGGCGCCGCCGCAGCCGCCGCTGGGTGGCCGAGCACGCCGCCGACCCTTACGTGCGCAGGGCCCGGGAGACGGGCGAGCGGTCGCGCGCCGTGTTCAAGCTGGAGGCGCTGGACCGGCGCGAGGGCCTGCTCCAGCCCGGGATGCGGGTGGTGGACCTCGGCGCCGCCCCCGGCGGCTGGTCGGCCTATGCCGCCCGCCGCGTGGGTCCCCGCGGAAGGGTGGTGGCGGTGGACCGGCTGCCCATGGAGCCCGTCCCGGGCGTGGTCTTCGTTCAAGGCGACTTCGCCGAGGCCGATACCCTGGAGCGGGTGCTCGCTGCGCTCCAGGGCGAGCCGGTGGACCTTGTGCTCTCGGACATGGCCCCCAACTTGTCCGGTGTGGCCTCCGTGGACCAGCCCCGTGCCATGGCGCTCGCCGAGCTGGCGCTGGAGCTCGCCGAGCAGGTGCTGCGGCCGGGCGGCGGCCTGGTGGTCAAGGTCTTCCACGGCGAGGGGCTGGACGCCTTCGTGGCGCGGGTCCGGCAGCGCTTCGCGCGGGTGAGGCTGCGCAAGCCCCCCGCCTCGCGCGCCCGCTCGCGCGAGGCCTATCTGGTGGCGGGGAACCACCGGATGGTGTAAGGTCTAACGAAGGAGGCCCACGAGGGCAGATATCCTTCAGGATTCAGAGGGTTACGATTTGAACGATCTGGCCAAGAACCTGATTCTGTGGATCATCATCGCGGTGGTCCTCATGTCGGTGTTCAACAACTTCGCGCCGACGGGGCCGACCGCCGCGCCGATGCCCTACAGCCAGTTCATCGCGCAGGTGCGCGAGGGCAACGTCGCGCGCGTCAAGATCGAGGACCGCACCATCCGCGGCGTGACGCGCACGGGCGAGCGCTTCACCACCTACAGCCCGGGCGACCCGGGCCTGATCGGCGACCTGCTCGAGGCGGGCGTCGAGATCGAGGCCGCGCCGCCCAAGCAGCAGTCGCTGCTCACGCAGATCTTCATCTCCTGGTTCCCCATGCTGCTGCTCATCGGCGTGTGGATCTTCTTCATGCGCCAGATGCAGGGCGGGGGCGGCGGCCGGGGGGCGCTCTCGTTCGGCAAGAGCCGCGCGCGCATGTTCAGCGAGGACCAGGTCAAGGTCACCTTCGCCGACGTGGCCGGCATCGACGAGGCCAAGGAGGAGGTGGCGGAGCTGGTTGAGTTCCTGCGCGATCCCGGCAAGTTCCAGCGCCTGGGCGGCAAGATTCCCCGCGGCGTGCTGATGGTGGGCCCGCCCGGCACGGGCAAGACCCTGCTCGCCAAGGCCATCGCGGGCGAGGCCAAGGTGCCCTTCTTCAGCATCTCGGGCTCGGACTTCGTCGAGATGTTCGTGGGCGTGGGCGCCTCGCGCGTGCGCGACATGTTCGACCAGGCCAAGAAGCACGCCCCCTGCATCATCTTCATCGACGAGATCGACGCCGTGGGCCGTCACCGCGGCGCCGGCCTCGGCGGCGGGCACGACGAGCGCGAGCAGACCCTCAACCAGCTCCTCGTGGAGATGGACGGCTTCGAGGGCAACGAGGGCATCATCGTCATCGCCGCCACCAACCGCCCGGACGTGCTCGACCCGGCGCTGCTGCGCCCCGGCCGCTTCGACCGGCAGGTGGTGGTGCCGCTGCCGGACGTGCGCGGCCGCGAGCAGATCCTCAAGGTGCACATGCGGCGCCTGCCGCTCGCCGACGACGTCAACCCCTCCATCATCGCCCGCGGCACCCCGGGCTTCTCCGGCGCGGACCTGGCCAACCTGGTCAACGAGGCCGCGCTCTTCGCCGCGCGCGCCAACAAGCGCCTGGTCGAGATGGAGGACTTCGAGAAGGCCAAGGACAAGATCATGATGGGGGCCGAGCGCAAGTCCATGGTGATGAGCGAGGAGGAGAAGAAGCTCACCGCCTACCACGAGTCCGGCCACGCCATCGTGGGCCTGCTGGTGCCCGAGCACGACCCCGTGCACAAGGTCACCATCATCCCGCGCGGCCGGGCGCTCGGCGTGACCATGTTCCTGCCCGAGGAGGACCGCCACAGCTACACCAAGCAGCGCCTCGAGAGCCAGATCTCGAGCCTGTTCGGCGGGCGCGTGGCCGAGGAGCTCATCTTCGGGCCCGAGCGCATCACCACCGGCGCGCAGAACGACATCCAGCGCGCCACCGAGATCGCGCGCAACATGGTCACCAAGTGGGGCCTGTCGGACCGCCTCGGCCCGCTGGCCTACAGCGACGAGGAGGGCGAGGTCTTCCTCGGCCACGCCATCACGCGCCACAAGATGCTCTCGGACGAGACCGCGCACCTCATCGACGAGGAGGTCAAGGCCATCGTCGAGCGCAACTACGAGCGCGCCAGGCGCATCCTGCAGGAGAACATCGACAAGCTCCACATGATGGCCGAGGCCCTCATGAAGTACGAGACCATCGACGCGGACCAGATCCGCGACATCATGGAGGGCCGCCCGCCGCGGCCGCCGGCCGGCTGGAGCGACGACGAGACCGGCGCGGGCGCCGCCGCCGGCAGCCGCGAGGAGGAGAAGCCTGCCCGCCGGCGTCCCGCCGACGGGCAGATCGGCGGGCCGGCCAGCGAGCACTGAGACGCGCGGCGGGCCGCTGCCATGGCGCGCGAAGGGCCGGCGATGCCGGCCCTTCGCCTTTTTCGGGACGGCGGGAGCCGGCCCCGGGAGGAGCAGGCGAGGCCGTTGGCGCGTGGGGGGCTTTTCCGTATGGTCATGGGTCCCCTGGGGCACCGCTCGAGGAAGCGCCATGGCGACGAGGACCGTGCTGGATTGCGGCGGGCGGCGGCTGGTGCTCGACCGGCCGCGGGTGATGGGCATCCTCAACGTCACCCCGGACTCCTTCTCGGACGGCGGGCGCTACCTGGACCCGGCCGCGGCGCTGGCGCGCGCGCGGCGCATGGTCGAGGAGGGCGCCGACCTCGTCGACGTCGGCGGCGAGTCCACCCGCCCGGGGGCCGAGCCGGTGCCGGCGGCCGAGGAGCTGCGGCGGGTGGTGCCGGTGATCGAGGCCATCGCGACGGAGCTGCCGGTGCCGGTGTCGGTGGACACGAGCAAGCCGGAGGTGATGCGCGCCGCGGTGGCGGCGGGGGCGAGCCTCATCAACGACGTGCGTGCGCTGCGCGCCCCCGGAGCGCTGGAGGCGGCGGCGGAGGCGGGCGTGCCTGTGTGCCTCATGCACATGCGGGGCGAGCCGCGCACCATGCAGGAGGCGCCCGCCTACGGGGACGTGGTGGCCGAGGTGCGGGCCTTCCTGCTGGAGCGCGCCGCCGCCTGCGAGGCGGCCGGCATCCCGCGCGGGCGCATCCTCATCGACCCGGGCTTCGGCTTCGGCAAGACGCTCGAGCACAACCTGGCCCTCATGCGCCGGCTGGAGGCCTTCGTCGGGACCGGCTTTCCGGTGCTGGTCGGCGTCTCGCGCAAGTCCATGATCGGGGCGCTCGCGGGCGGCGCGGCGGTGGAGCGGCGGCTCCACGGCAGCGTGGCGGCGGCGGTGGTGGCCGCCTGCAAGGGGGCCGCCATCGTCCGCGTCCACGACGTGGCGCCCACGGTGGAGGCGCTGCGCGTTGCCTTCCCCCTCTGCCGGGACTGAGCCGGATATTGCACCAGGACGGCTGTCCCTCCCGCACCCTCCCCCCGCTTGCGGGATCGGACAGGAGACGTCGTTTCTGGCCGCAGGTGCCCCCCCGTGGGCGCGGCATCCTGCCGCGCCGATGCCCGCACCGAGCGAGGGCCGGCTGGAAGCCGGCCCTACGGAATAAAGCGGCGGGTTCCGGCCGCGATGCGCCCCGACGAATGGGGAGATACCCACGAGAACAGCAGAAGAGCCTTATACTTGCCGGGGTATCCACGGAGGCACAAGCCCGCATGTTGCATCAAGGGCTCCGGATGATTGCGTTCTTTGCAGCCGCGCTCGCGTCGGTCTGGAGCGCAAGCCGTAGCGGGGACTACGGCTTGCGCGAAGACCCAGCGAGCGCGAGCGAAAAGGCGCAAGGGCCGGAGCAGGGGGCGGGCGGGTACAGCGTGCACCCAGGCGAGATAGCAGGGATGCGGCTGCAAGCCATTGTGGCACATTGACCCGCTTTACCGCCCGCCCCCGTCTTGGTGCAATATGCGGGCTAGGGAGGGAAGGGGATGCCAAGGCGCTACTTCGGCACGGACGGCATTCGCGGCCGGGTCGGCCGGCCGCCCATCACCGCCGAGTTCGTCCTCAGGCTGGGCTGGGCGGCGGGGCGCGTGCTCTCACGCGGCGGCGGCACCGGGCGGGTGCTCATCGGCAAGGACACGCGCATCTCGGGCTACATGTTCGAGTCCGCCCTCGAGGCGGGGCTCTCGGCCGCCGGGGTCGACATCCGCCTGCTCGGGCCGATGCCGACGCCCGCCATCGCCTATCTCACGCGCACGCTCCACGCCGACGCAGGAATAGTCATCTCCGCCTCGCACAACCCCTACTACGACAACGGCATCAAGTTCTTCTCGGCGGAGGGCACCAAGCTGCCGGACGCGGTGGAGGAGGCCATCGAGGCCGAGCTCGAGCGCCCCTTCGAGACCGTCGAGGCCGTCGGCCTCGGCAAGGCCGAGCGTGTCGAGGACGCCGCCGGCCGCTACATCGAGTTCTGCAAGAGCACGCTCTCCGAGGTCCGCAGCCTCCAGGGGCTGAGCGTCGTGGTGGACTGCGCGCATGGCGCGACCTACCACGTGGCCCCGGCCGTCTTCGACGAGCTCGGCGCGCGCGTCCACGCCATCGGTGTCGAGCCCGACGGGCTCAACATCAACGCCGGCTGCGGCTCCACCCAGCCCCAGGCGCTGCAGGCGGCCGTGCGTGAGCGCGGCGCCGATCTCGGCATCGCCTTCGACGGCGACGGCGACCGCGTGGTGATGGTGGACGAGCGCGGCGAGGTGGTGGACGGCGATGAGCTGCTGTGGATCCTCGCCCGCGGCTGGCAGCGGCGTGAGCGGCTGCGCGGGCCGGTGGTCGGCACCCTGATGACCAACTACGGCCTGGAGCAGGCCCTGGAGGGGCTGGGCATCGGGCTGGAGCGGGCGGCCGTGGGCGACCGCTACGTGCTCGAGCGCATGCGCGCGCGCGAGGCCGTGCTCGGCGGGGAGACCTCCGGACACCTCATCTGCCTCGACCGGGTCACGACCGGGGACGGGATCGTCTCCGCGCTGCAGGTCCTCGAGGAGCTGGTGCTCGCCGGAAAGGGCCTGCACGAGCTCAAGCAGGGCATGCGCAAGCTCCCCCAGCACATGGTCAATGTGCCCCTCGAGGCCGGCGACCGCACGGTTGTCGAGGCGGACCCAGTGCGCGCGGCCGTGCGCGAGGCCGAGGCCGCGCTCGCCGGGCGCGGGCGGGTGCTGCTGCGGCCCTCGGGCACGGAGCCCGTGGTGCGGGTGATGGTGGAGGGGCCGGATCCGGCCGAGGTCGAGGCCCTGGCCCGGCAGGTGGCCGAGGTGGTGGCCCGCGCCGCCGCGCCCTGACGCCCACGCCTCATCCACCCCCGTGGGCGCGGCTTCCAGCCGCGCCGCCGAAGGCACACCGCCGTGGTTGCGGCCGTTTGATTTCCCCCGGGCCGGCCGGTAAGCTTCCGCGCGGCTCAGAAGGGAGGTGTTTCATGCGTCGTCCGCTGGTCGCAGGCAACTGGAAGATGAATGGCTCCCGCGAGCGGGTGGCCGCGCTCGTCGAGGGCATCAAGGCCGGCATGGGCTCGGTGGAGCGGGCCGAGGTGGCCGTCTGCCCGCCCTTCGTCTACATCCCCCAGGTGGCGGGGCTGCTGGAAGGGACGGGGATCGCGCTCGGCGCCCAGAACGTCTGCGACCACGCCGAGGAAGGGGCCTACACGGGCGAGGTGGCCGGCTCCATGCTCGCCGAGCTCGGTTGCCGCTACGTGATCGTGGGCCATTCCGAACGGCGCAACCTCTACGGGGAGAGCGACGAGCTCGTCGCCCGCCGCTTCGCCGCCGCCCGCAAGGCGGGGCTGGCGCCCATCCTGTGCGTGGGCGAGCTGCTGGAGGAGCGCGAGCGCGGCGAGACCGAGGCCGTGGTGGCACGCCAGCTCGACGCCGTGCTGGCGCTCGAGGGCGCAGCGGCCTTCCGCGAGGCGGTGATCGCCTACGAGCCCGTCTGGGCCATCGGCACCGGCCGCACCGCCACCCCCGAGCAGGCCCAGGAGGTGCACGCCTTCATCCGCAGGAGGCTGGCCGAGCACGACGCGGGCGTGGCCGAAGCCGCCCGCATCCTCTACGGGGGCAGCGTCAAGGGCTCGAACGCGGCCGACCTCTTCGCCCAACCGGACATCGACGGGGGCCTGATCGGCGGCGCCTCCCTCAAGGCCGACGAGTTCCTTACCATCTGCCGGGCGGCCTGAGGCCGCCGGGAGCGGCGCACGTGCTGGAAAGCATCTTGCTGGTCGTCCACGTCCTGCTCGCCGTGGCCCTCATCGGCCTGGTGCTGATCCAGCACGGACGCGGCGCCGACGTGGGCGCCGCCTTCGGGGCGGGCGCCTCGGGGACGGTCTTCGGCGCCCGCGGCTCGGCCTCCTTCCTCACGCGCACGACGGCGGTGCTGGCCACGCTGTTCTTCCTGACCAGCCTCACGCTCGCCTACCTCTCGGCGCACCGGGCCGAGCCCGCGAGCGTGCTGGAGAAGGTGGCCCCGGCGGCGGGCGGGCAGGCCGCGCCGGCAAAGCCGAAGACGCCGGCCCCGGAGGAGGCCGTGCCCCAGGACCTGCCGCCGGTGCCCGCGAAATCGGGCGGTGCCGGTGGCGCCGCGGGCGGGGCCAAGGCCCCGGCGGACGTGCCGGCCGACGTCCCCACGGTGCCCGCGTCCGGCGGCGGCTCCTGAGGCCCCTTGGCGCGGGCCGCGCTTTGGCCGAAAATTAGCAGCCCGAAGACATGCAGCCGAAGTGGTGGAACTGGTAGACACGCCGTCTTGAGGGGGCGGTGGCGAAAGCCGTGTGGGTTCGAATCCCACCTTCGGCACCAACGTGACAGAAGGAAAGGGCGCCTCGCGGCGCCCTTTCCTTTTTCGGAGATCCGACCGCATGAATGCCGCGTCAGCGGGAGGCGGCACGGCGTGCTGGTTGTTCCGCCAGCGCGCCTCTGCTGCGCCGGTCGTTCAGAGCGCGGTGCCGAAGCCGGGGTCCACGCTCCCGGGCGGCGGCTCCAGGCCCGCCAGGCGGCAGCCCTGGGTGATGGGCCCGCCCGGGAACAGGGTGCGCAGGTAGCGCATCCCGCCCTTCAGGTGGAAGTGCTCCTCGAGCGCGTCGGTCAGCGCCCGCACGCGCCAGTCCTCGTGCCGCGCGTGCCACTTCTGCAGCGCGCGGACCAGCTCCCAATGGTCGGGGCCGAGCGCGAGCCCCTCGCGGCGGGCCATCTCCTCCGCCCGGCTGCGGGTCCAGCCCGGCGGCGCGTGCGGGAAGTCCGGATCCGCCGGCGGCGGCGCCTCCGGCATCGCCTCGCCCATCATCTCGGTGGCAGGGATCTCGGCCATGGCGGTCCTCCTTTCTCGGCGAGCGCCGAAATCTGACCGGGTCAGAAAAGCCGTACTTACCCTATAGACCCCGCGGCACCGGTACGCAAGCTGCCAACATTCGAATCTGCCGAGATTCACGGACGGCTGCCGCATGGCGCACCCAGGAGGGTTCGGTCATGGAGATCCTAGGATGGATGAACAGTTTGCTGCGATCGCTGTGCCGGCGAAGTGCCGGGCTCGGGGGTGCGGGCGCGGGCGGTGACGGTGGAGGACGGGGTCGCAGTGGTGGACGTGCGGGGGTTGACCTGTCCGGGCTGCCTGCTCGCCATCAACGAGGCGGTGGCGGGGCTCGCGCCGGGGACGCGGGCGCGGCTGCTGACGAGCTATCCCCCCTGCGGCGAGGACGTGGCGGCCTGGTGCCGGGCGCGTGGGGTGGCGCTCGCCGGGGTGGCGCCGGGCCCCGGCGGCCGGGTGATCGCTAGCGGCCGGCGGGGCGGCCGTAGAGCGCCGCGTAGGCTTCGGGGTCGAGGATCTCGCGGATGTCCACGAAGCTGCCGCTGGGGCGCTCGCGCAGCGCCTCGAGCACGGAGACCACGCGCCGGGCGGCCTCCTCGGGCGTTGGCATGGCGGGCGTGCCCCGCGCGGCGCGCAGGCGCCGGAGCGCCGGGAAGGTTTCGGCGTCGGCCTCCTCGCACAGGTGCTCCATCATCGCGGTGTCGATGATGCCGGGGGCGAGCGCCGTGATGTGCGTGTCGGGGAACTCGTGCGCGTAGAGGCGGGCGAGCATGTTGAGCGCGGCCTTGGAGAGGGCGTAGCCGCCCCAGCCCTTGTTGCCGAGCACGGCGGCCCCGGAGGAGATCATCACCACCTGCCGCACCGGCCGCCCCCAGCGGTGCAGCCAGTCCATGATCGTCTTGTTGGCCCAGACGTTGACCTCGAAGATCGCGCGCAGGTCCTCGAGCGGGGTCTCCGTGAGGTGGCGGATGCGGCCGAGCACGCCCGCGTTGAGCACGACGAGGTCGAGCCGGGGCAGCCCGCCGAGCAGCGCATCGAGCGCGGGGCAGACGGCGGCGTGGTCGGCGAGGTCGACGCGCACGTGATGCAGCCCTTCCAGGTCCGAGGGCCGCCGGCTGCATCCGTGCACGCGCCAGCCCTCGTCGAGCAGCACGCGCGCCAGCCCCCGGCCGAGGCCGGAGCTCGTCCCGGTGACGAAGGCGATGCGCGGTTCCGGCATGGGCGGGATGATAGAGGAAGGCCTGAAAAATCGCGATTTTTCAGGCCTTCCCCGCGGCCAGGGATGGCCGCGGGACGGCCCCCATGCACAGGGAAGTGCATGACGATGCGACGGAAAATCGGAATTGAACGCGAAGCACTATCGCGCTGATCGATCCGCGCAGCGGATCGATCAGAGTTTCCTAGAGCCTTCGCGCGCAGGCGTTGAGCCCGCCGTCCCGCGCGGCGTGCGCGCAGCGCGTGGCCTTCCCGCCCGCGATCGGCCGCCCGCGGGCCCGCCACCTGGAACGAATCTCCTTATGAGGGTAGAAGCCATATATCCATATGAATCTGAAAGAATTTTTCGGGCAGTGGCGGCTTGACCGCACGCGCGCCGGCCCGTAGACTGCCCCGAATCGGCGCCCTGGCAGCCATCGGCCCAAGGCTGCGCATAAAACGAGAAGCAAGAGCGCTGCGGCCCGGGGGAGTGGAGATGCTCGAAAACTACCTGCCGATCCTGCTGTTCCTGGCGATCGGCGCCGCCTTCGGGGTGCTGCCCCTGATGGCCGGTTTCGTTCTCGGGCCGCGCCGGCCGGACCCCGAGAAGCTCTCCCCTTACGAGTGCGGCTTCGAGGCCTTCGAGGACGCGCGGATGAAGTTCGACGTCCGCTACTACCTCGTGGCCATCCTCTTCATCATCTTCGATCTGGAGATCGCCTTCCTCTTCCCCTGGGCCGTGGTGCTGGATCGCATCGGCACCGCGGGCCTGGTGGCGATGGGGATCTTCCTGGCGATCCTGGTGGTCGGCTTCGTATACGAATGGAAGAAGGGGGCGCTGGAATGGGAGTAGAGCACCTGCTCCAGGAAGGCGGCGTCACCACCACCACGGCGGATCATCTGCTGAGCTGGGCACGCACGGGCTCGCTCTGGCCCATGACCTTCGGGCTCGCCTGCTGCGCGGTGGAGATGATGCACGCGGCGGCCTCGCGCTACGACCTGGACCGCTTCGGCGTGGTCTTCCGCCCGAGCCCGCGCCAGTCGGACGTGATGATCGTCGCCGGCACCCTGTGCAACAAGATGGCGCCGGCCCTGCGCAAGGTCTACGACCAGATGGCCGAGCCCCGGTGGGTGATCTCCATGGGCTCGTGCGCCAACGGCGGCGGCTACTACCACTATTCCTACTCGGTCGTGCGCGGCTGCGACCGCATCGTGCCCGTGGACATCTACGTGCCCGGATGCCCCCCCACGGCGGAGGCCCTGCTCTACGGCATCCTGCAGCTCCAGAACAAGATCCGTCGTCGCAAGACGCTCGAGCGGGCCCGAGGGTAGAGCGACCATGGCCACAGCACCCGAAACGCTGGCCGAGCGCCTCCGCGGGCGCTTCGGCGATGCCCTCGGCGCCTGCAAGGTGGCGCTGGGCGAGGTGACCATCGAGGTGCCGCCGGCGCGGCTGGTGGAGGTGTGCACGGCGCTGCGTGACGAGGAGCCGTTCCGCTTCGAGCAGCTCATGGACCTGTGCGGGGTGGACTATCTCACCTATGGCGAGGCCGACTGGGATACCGACGAGGCCACCGCGACCGGCTTCAGCCGCGGCCGCGCGCGCGAGCATGAGGGCCCCGTGTGGAAGGGGCCGCGCTTCGCGGTGGTCTACCACCTGCTCTCGGTGACCCACAACCACCGGCTGCGCGTGCGCACCTTCCCGGAGGACACCGAGTTCCCGGTGGTGGACACGGTCACCGGCATCTGGCCATCGGCCAACTGGTACGAGCGCGAGGCCTTCGATCTCTTCGGCATCGTCTTCGAGGGCCATCCGGACCTGCGCCGCATCCTCACCGACTACGGCTTCGTGGGCCATCCCTTCCGCAAGGACTTCCCGCTCAGCGGTCACGTGGAGGTGCGCTACGACCCCGAGCGCGGGCGCGTGGTCTACGAGCCGGTGAGCATCGAGCCGCGCAACAACGTCCCGCGCGTCATCCGGCATGACGCCCGCTACGAGGCTGATCCGTCCAGCGCGACCGGTGAATGAGGCCGATGCCCGAGATCCGCAACTTCACGCTCAACTTCGGGCCGCAGCACCCCTCGGCGCACGGGGTGCTGCGGCTGGTGCTGGAGATGGACGGCGAGGTGGTCCAGCGCGCCGATCCCCACATCGGCCTGCTGCACCGGGCGACCGAGAAGCTCGCCGAGAGCAAGCCCTTCAACCAGTCCATCGGCTACATGGACCGCCTCGACTACGTCTCGATGATGTGCAACGAGCACGCCTACGTGCTCGCCATCGAGAAGCTGCTCGGCGTCGAGCCGCCTATCCGGGCCCAGTACATCCGGGTGATGTTCGACGAGGTCACCCGCATCCTCAACCACCTGCTGTGGCTGGGCTCGCACGCGCTCGACATCGGCGCCATGACGGTCTTTCTGTACTGCTTCCGTGAGCGCGAGGATCTCATGGACTGCTACGAGGCGGTCTCGGGCGCGCGCATGCACGCCACCTACTACCGTCCGGGCGGCGTCTACCGGGATCTCCCGGAGGAGATGCCCAAGTACGAGCCGTCGAGGTGGCGCAGCGAGCGCGAGGTGCGCAAGCTCAACGAGGCGCGCGAGGGCTCGCTGCTCGACTTTCTCGAGCGCTTCACCGAGCGCTTCCCCAAGCGTGTGGACGAGTACGAGACGCTGCTCACGGACAACCGCATCTGGAAGCAGCGTACGGTGGGCATCGGCGTGGTGCCGCCCGAGCGGGCGCTCGCGCTGGGCTTCACCGGGCCCATGCTGCGCGGCTCCGGCATCGCCTGGGACCTGCGCAAGAAGCAGCCCTATGAGGTCTACGACCGCCTCGACTTCGACATCCCTGTCGGCACCAACGGCGACTGCTACGACCGCTACCTGGTGCGCATCGAGGAGATGCGCCAGTCCAACCGCATCATCCGCCAGTGCATCGACTGGCTGCGCAGGAATCCCGGCCCGGTGATGGTCGACGACCACAAGGTCGCCCCGCCGCCGCGCGAGGAGATGAAGCGCGACATGGAGGCCCTCATCCACCACTTCAAGCTGTTCACCGAGGGCTATTGCGTGCCCGAGGGCGAGGTCTACGCGGCGGTGGAGCATCCCAAGGGCGAGTTCGGCATCTACCTGGTCTCCGACGGCGCGAACAAGCCCTACCGCGTCAAGATCCGCGCGCCCGGCTTCGCCCATCTCTCGGCCATGGACGAGATGGCGCGCGGGCACATGCTGGCCGACGTGGTGGCCATCATCGGCACCCAGGACATCGTCTTCGGGGAGATCGACCGGTGAGCGCTGCGGGGCAGGGCACGGCAGCGGCCTCGGGCAGGGCGCTGCTGGACGAGAAGGTGCGCGCCGAGATCGACGACTGGGTGCGGCGCTTCCCGCCGGAGCGCAAGCGCTCGGCGGTGCTGTCGGCGCTGCGCATCGTCCAGCACCACAACGGCGGCCACCTCACCGTGCCGCTCATGGACGCGGTGGCCGACTACCTCGGCATCGAGCCCATCTCGGTCTACGAGGTGGCCACCTTCTATTCCATGCTCGAGACCCGGCCCGTCGGCCGGCACCACATCTCGGTCTGCACCAACGTCTCCTGCATGCTGCGCGGGGGCGAGGAGATCCTGCGCCACATCGAGCGGCGCCTGGGCATCAAGGTGGGCGAGAGCACGCCGGACGGCAGGTTCTACCTCAAGCGCGAGGAGGAGTGCCTCGCGGCCTGCTGCGGGGCGCCCATGATGCAGATCGACCACGTCTACTACGAGAACCTCACCCCCGAGAAGGTGGACGAGATCCTCGACCGGCTGGAGCGCGGCGATGAGTGAGAAGGTCTGCTTCGCCACCCTGGGCCACGACGAGCCCTGGAGCCTCCAGACCTACCTCAAGGTGGGCGGCTACGAGGCCTGGCGGCGCATCCTCACCGAGCGCATCCCGCCGGAGCAGGTGATCGAGGAGGTCAAGAAGTCGAACCTGCGCGGCCGTGGCGGGGCGGGTTTCCCCACCGGGCTCAAGTGGAGCTTCATGCCGCGCAACGCGCCGGGCCAGAAGTACATCGTGTGCAACTCGGACGAGTCCGAGCCCGGCACCTGCAAGGACCGCGACATCCTGCGCTTCAACCCGCATGCGGTCGTCGAAGGCATGGCCATCGCCGGCTACGCCATCGGCGCCACCGTGGGCTACAACTACATGCGCGGCGAGTTCATGGACGAACCCTACCGGCGCTTCGCCCAGGCCGTGCAGGAGGCCTACGAGGCGGGCTTCCTCGGGCGCGACATCCTCGGCTCGGGCTGGGACTTCGACCTCTACCCCGTGCTCGGCGCCGGGGCCTACATCTGCGGCGAGGAGACGGCGCTGCTCGAGTCGCTCGAGGGCAAGAAGGGCCAGCCCCGCTACAAGCCGCCGTTCCCGGCCAACTACGGCCTCTACGGCCGGCCCACCACCATCAACAACACCGAGACACTCGCCTCGGTGCCCGCCATCATCCGCAACGGCGGCGAGTGGTTCGCGCGCCTCGGCACCGAGAAGGCGGGCGGGGTGAAGATCTTCTCCGTCTCGGGCCACGTGGAGCGGCCCGGCAACTACGAGATCCCCCTGGGCACGCCCTTCCGCGAGCTGCTCGAGATGGCGGGCGGCGTGCGCGGCGGGCGCCGGCTCAAGGCCGTGATCCCGGGCGGCTCCTCGGTGCCGGTGCTGCCGGGCGAGGTGATGATGGAGCTCACCATGGACTACGAGTCCATCCAGGCCGCTGGCTCCATGCTCGGCTCGGGCGCGGTGATCGTGATGGACGAGACCACCTGCATGGTACGGGTGCTCGAGCGCATCTCACGCTTCTACTACGCCGAGTCCTGCGGGCAGTGCACCCCATGCCGCGAGGGCACGGGCTGGCTGCACCGCGTCATCAGCCGCATCGAGCACGGCCAGGGGCGGCCCGAGGACCTGGACCTGCTGGACGAGGTGGCGGGCAACATCGCCGGGCGCACCATCTGCGCGCTGGGCGATGCGGCCGCCATGCCCGTTCAGAGCTTCCTCAAGCACTTCCGCGACGAGTTCGCCTACCACATCGAGCACAGGCGCTGCCTGGTGGGGGCCGGCGCCGAGCGGACGGCGGCCTGAGGGGCGGGGACGCGAGGCCATGAGCGACGAGATCACCATCGAGATCGACGGCCGCCCCCTCAAGGCGCGCAAGGGGCAGATGCTCATCGAGGTGGCGGACGCCCACGGCATCCGCATCCCGCGCTTCTGCTACCACCCCAAGCTCTCGGTGGCGGCCAATTGCCGCATGTGCCTGGTGGAGGTGGAGAAGGCGCCCAAGCCGCTGCCGGCCTGCGCCACGCCGGTCGCGGACGGGATGAAGGTATACACCCGCTCGCCCAAGGCGCTCGCCGCCCAGAAGGCCACCATGGAATTCCTGCTCATCAACCACCCGCTCGACTGCCCCATCTGCGACCAGGGCGGCGAGTGCGAGCTGCAGGACCTCGCCATGGGCTACGGGCGCGACGTCTCGCGCTTTGCCGAGCGCAAGCGCGTGGTGCCCGATCCGGACCTGGGCCCGCTCGTGGCCACCGACATGACCCGTTGCATCCACTGCACGCGCTGCGTTCGCTTCGGCGAGGAGATCGCGGGCATCAAGGAGCTGGGCGCCACGGGACGCGGCGAGGACATGCGCATCGGCACCTACGTCCAGCACGCGCTCACCTCGGAGCTGTCGGGCAACGTGATCGATCTTTGCCCCGTGGGCGCGCTCACCTCCAAGCCATTCCGCTTCCGCGCCCGCCCCTGGGAGCTGATCCAGCACGAGGGCATCGCGCCCCACGACGTGGTCGGCTCCAACATCCACCTCCACACCCTGCGCGGGCGGGTGCTGCGCGTGGTGCCGCACGACAACGAGGAGATCAACGAGACCTGGCTCTCGGACCGCGACCGCTTCAGCTACGAGGGGCTCTACGCGCCCGATCGCCTCGAGCGGCCGCAGCTGCGTGAGGGTGCCGTGCTGCAGGAGGTCGAGTGGGAGACGGCCCTGGAGCAGGCCGCCGAGCGCCTGAAGGCGGTCGTCGCAGCCCATGGTCCCGAGGCGGTGGGGGCGCTCGCCTCGCCGAGCGCCACCGTGGAGGAGCTCTATCTCCTGCAGAAGCTCGTGCGCGCGCTCGGCAGCGGCAACGTGGACCACCGCCTGCGCCAGGGCGATTTCGGCGCCGACGCGGCCATGCCGCTCGCTCCCGGGCTGGGCATGCCGATCCCGGAGCTCGAGCGGGTGGAGGCGGCGCTGCTGGTCGGCTCCAACATCCGCATGGACCAGCCGCTTCTCGGCCTGCGCCTGCGCAAGGCGGGCATGCGCGGCGCCGAGATCATGGTCCTCAACCCCGTGGATTACGATTTCCACTTCCCGGTCGCGCGGCGCCTCATCGCCGATCCGCCGGGCATGGTGCGCGGGCTCGCCGCGGTGGCGGCGGCGCTCGCGCGCCACAGCGACATGGCGCCGCCGCCCGCCGTGGCGGGCCTGGTGGCCGCCGCCAAGGCCGGGCCGCCGGAGCACGAGGCGGTGGCCGAGAGCCTGCGGCGCGCCGGAAGCGCCGTGGTCATCGTGGGTGCGCAGGCCCACGCCTCGCCCTGGTTCGGCGCCCTGCGCCTGCTGGCGGGCTACGTGGCCCAGGCTGCGGAGGCGACGCTCGCCGAGCTGCCCTTCGGGGCCAACCCGGCCGGGGCCTGGCTCGCGGGCGCGGTCCCGCATCGCGGCCCGGGCGGCAGGCCGGCCGAGCCCGCCGGGCTCGATGCGCGCGCCATGCTGGAGCAGCCGCGCAAGGCCTACATCCTGCTGGGCGTGGAGCCCGAGCGTGACGCCTGGAACCCGGCGGCGGCCGCGCGCGCCCTGGGCGAGGCCGAGCTCGTGATCCATATCGCTCCGTGGCTGTCGGAGGCGGGGCGGCGTTGGGCGCACGTGGCGCTGCCCGCGGCCGCCTTCGCCGAGACCTCGGGCACCTTCGTCAACGCCGACGGGCGCTGGCAGGCTTTCGCGGGCGCGGCGCGCCCGGTGGGCGAGGCCCGGCCGGCCTGGAAGATCCTGCGCGTGCTGGCGACGCTCCTCGATCTCGCGGGCTTCGACTACGACGATCCGGAGCAGGTCCGGGCCGAGGTGCGCGAGGCGGTGGCCGAGGCAGGCGAGCCCGCCGGCGCCGTGGCGGCCGTGGCGCTGCCCGAGGGGGCGGGCGGCGGCCTGTGGCGGGTGGGCGACGTGCCCATCTACGCCGTGGACGCGCTCGTACGCCGGTCCGGGCCGCTCCAGCGCACCGTGCACGCGGTGGATGCGGCCCTGCGGGTCGCGCCCGCCACCGCGGCACGGCTCGGGCTCGCGGCCGGCGAGCGCGTGCGCGTGCGCCAGGACGGCACCATGGCGGAGATGGAGGTGGTGATCGAGCCGCGGGTGGCCGAGGGCTGCGCCCTCATCCACGCCGCGGTCCCGGGCAGCGAGGCCCTGGGTCCGGCGGTGGGGCCGATGGAGGTGGTGCGCGGCTGAGGCGCGCGGGGACGGGCGGGCATGATCGAGACCATCCAGAGCCTGTGGGCGGCGGTGCCGGAGCCGGTGCAGATACCGGTCCTCATCGTCGTCAAGATCCTGGTGATCGTGCTGCCCCTGATGGGGGCGGTGGCCTACCTGACCTTCGCCGAGCGCAAGATCATCGGCTACATCCAGGTGCGCATCGGCCCCAACCGCGTGGGCCCGCGGGGCTGGCTCCAGCCCATCGCGGACGCGGTCAAGCTCCTCACCAAGGAGATCGTCCTCCCGGCCAACGCCAGCCGCTTCCTCTTCCTCATCGCCCCGGTGCTCGCCATCGGGCCGGCGCTCGCGGCCTGGGCGGTGGTGCCCTTCGACGAGGGGCTGCTGCTCGCCGACATCGACGCCGCGCTGCTCTACGTGCTGGCGCTCACCTCGCTCGCGGTCTACGGCATCATCATCGCCGGCTGGGCCTCCAACTCGAAGTACGCCCTGCTCGGCGCCATGCGCTCGGCGGCGCAGATGGTGGCCTACGAGATCGCCATGGGCTTCGCCCTGGTGGGCGTGCTCATGGTGGGCGACAGCCTCAACCTGCGCGAGATCGTGCTGCGCCAGGCAGGCAGCCCGCTCCATTGGTTCGTGTGGCCGCTGCTGCCGCTGTTCGTCGTTTATTTCGTCTCGGGCGTGGCCGAGACCAACCGCGCCCCCTTCGACGTGGCCGAGGGCGAGTCGGAGATCGTCGCCGGCTTCCATGTGGAGTACTCGGGCATCGCCTTCGGCGTCTTCTTCCTCGCCGAGTACGCCAACATGATTCTGATCTCCACGCTCGCATCGCTCATGTTCCTGGGCGGCTGGCTCTCGCCCTTCGAGGGCTGGGCGCCGGAGAGCTGGTTCGCCGTCCCGGTGCTGGGGACGCTGCTCGCGAGCGGCATCCACTGGCTGCTGGCCAAGACCGCCTTCTTCCTGTTCTGCTTCCTGTGGTTCCGCGCCACCTTCCCGCGCTACCGCTATGACCAGATCATGCGGCTGGGCTGGAAGGTGTTCCTCCCGCTCACCATCGTGTGGCTGTTCGTGGAGGGGCTGGCGCAGTACTTCCGGATCGGGCCCTGGTTCGCCTGAGGAGGTGCCGCCATGAGAGCGCTCGTGGACTACGTCAAGAGCTTCCTCCTGTGGGAGCTGCTCATGGGCCTGAGGCTTACGGGCAGGTACCTCTTCGCCCGCAAGATCACGGTCCAGTACCCGGAGGAGAAGACACCGCAGTCGCCGCGCTTCCGCGGCCTGCATGCGCTTCGCCGCTACCCCAATGGGGAGGAGCGCTGCATCGCCTGCAAGCTGTGCGAGGCGGTGTGCCCGGCGCTCGCCATCACGATCGAATCGGCCCCGCGCGAGGACGGCACCCGCCGCACCACGCGCTACGACATCGACCTCTTCAAGTGCATATTCTGCGGCTTCTGCGAGGAGGCCTGCCCCGTGGACTCCATCGTGGAGACGCGCATCTACGAATACCATTTCGAGCGCCGCGGCGAGCAGATCATGACCAAGGAGAAGCTGCTCGCGATCGGCGACCGCTTCGAGGCGCAGATCGCCGCCGATCGCGCGGCCGATGCGCGCTACCGCTGAGGCGACCGGGAGGGGCACGTGGCGCTGACCTTCCAGCAGTTCCTGTTCTACGCATTCGCCGCCGTGCTGGTCGGCGCGGCGCTGGGCGTCATCACCGCGCGCAATCCGGTGCACTCGGTGCTGTACCTGGTGCTCGCCTTCTTCACCAGCGCCGCCCTGTGGCTGCTGATGGAAGCCGAGTTCCTCGCGCTCACCCTGGTGCTGGTCTACGTGGGCGCGGTGATGGTGCTGTTCCTGTTCGTGGTGATGATGCTGGACATCGACCTCGCCGCCCTGCGCGCCGGTTTCACGCGCTACCTGCCGCTGGGGCTCGTGGTGGCCGCGCTCATCGTCTGGGAGATGGCCTCGGTGCTGGGCCCGGCGCGCTTCGGCCCCGGGCGCGTGGCCGCCCCGGCGCCGCACGGCGCCGGCTACAGCAACACCAAGGCGCTGGGCGAGACCCTCTACACCCAGCATCTCTACGCCTTCGAGGTCGCCGCCCTGATCCTGCTGGTGGCGATCGTGGCGGCGATCGCGCTCACCCTGCGGCGCCGGCCCGACACCAGGCGCCAGGATCCGGCGCGCCAGGTGCGCGTGCGACGGCGCGATCGCGTGCGCCTGGTCAGGATGGCGCCCGAGCGGCGTCCCGCCCCCGCGGCCTCCGAGCCGGGGGGGCGGACCGGGACGGAGGAGGCCTGAGGGCATGGTGCCGCTGTCGCACTACCTGATCCTGAGCGCGGTGCTGTTCTGCATCGCGGTGGCGGGCGTCTTCCTCAACCGCAAGAACGTCATCGTGCTGCTCATGGCCATCGAGCTCATGCTGCTCGCGGTCAACACCAACTTCGTGGCCTTCTCCCGCTACCTGGGTGACACCACGGGACAGGTCTTCGTCTTCTTCGTGCTCACGGTGGCCGCGGCGGAGGCCGCCATCGGGCTCGCCATCCTGGTGGTGCTGTTCCGCAACCGCCGCTCCATCAACGTGGACGACCTCGACCGGATGAAGGGCTGAGGGATGCGCTACGTCTATCTGGGCATACCGCTGGCGCCGCTCGCGGGCGCCATCGTCGCGGGCCTGTTCGGGGCCTTCTGGCCGCGTCTGGGGCGTGCTGCCTGCCACTGGGCCGCGATCCTCGGCGTGGCGGTGGCCTTCGCGCTGTCGCTGGTGGTGCTGTGGGAGCAGACCCTGGGCGGCGGCGAGCCCTGGAACGGGGCGATCTACACCTGGATGGTGAGCGATGGCATCCGCTTCGAGATCGGCTTCCTCGTCGACCGGCTCACCGCGCTCATGGTGACCACGGTCACCTTCGTCTCCCTGATGGTGCACATCTACACCATCGGCTACATGCACGACGACCCGGGCTACCGGCGCTTCTTCGCCTACATCGCGCTCTTCACCTTCTCCATGCTCATGCTGGTCATGAGCAACAACTTCCTCCAGCTCTTCTTCGGCTGGGAGGCGGTGGGTCTCGTCTCCTACCTGCTGATCGGATTCTGGTTCAAGCGCGAGACGGCGATCTACGCCAACCTCAAGGCCTTCCTGGTCAACCGGGTGGGCGACTTCGGCTTCGTGCTGGGCATCGCGGCCATTCTCGCCTACTTCCACAGCCTGGACTACGCCGACGTCTTCACCGCCGCGCCCATGGCGCGCGACCTCACCATCGAGGTGCTGCCAGGCTTGGAGTGGCCGGTGATCACGCTCATCTGCCTGCTGCTCTTCGTGGGCGCCATGGGCAAGTCGGCCCAGGTCCCCCTGCACGTGTGGCTCCCGGACTCCATGGAGGGCCCCACGCCCATCTCGGCCCTGATCCACGCCGCCACCATGGTCACCGCCGGCATCTTCATGGTCGCGCGCATGTCGCCGCTCTACGAGCTGTCGGAGACGGCGCTTTCGGTGGTGCTGGTGATCGGGGCGGTGACCGCCTTCGCCACGGGCCTGCTGGGCCTGGTGCAGCATGACATCAAGCGCGTCATCGCCTACTCCACGCTCTCGCAGCTCGGCTACATGACGGTCGCCCTGGGGGCCTCCGCCTACGCCGCGGCCATCTTCCACCTCATGACCCACGCCTTCTTCAAGGCGCTGCTCTTCCTCGCCGCCGGCTCGGTCATCATCGCCCTGCACCACGAGCAGGACATGCGCAAGATGGGCGGGTTGCGGCGCTACATGCCCGTCACCTACTGGACCGCGCTCATCGGCTCGCTCGCCCTCATCGGTACCCCCGGCTTCTCCGGCTTCTACTCCAAGGAGCACATCATCGAGGCCGCCCACGGGGCCAGCCGCTGGGGCGCCGAGCTCGCCTACTGGGCGGTGCTCGCGGGCGTGTTCGTCACGGCCCTCTATACCTTCCGCATGTTCTTCCTGGTCTTCCACGGCCGCGAGCGCATGGACGAGCACGCGCGCGCGCACCTGCGCGAGTCGCCCAAGGTGGTGACGGTGCCGTTGGTGCTGCTCGCCATCCCTTCGGTCGCCGTCGGCGCCCTCACCATCGAGCCGCTGCTCTTCGGCGGCTGGTTCGGCGAGGCCATCCGTGTGGCCCCCGAGCACGACGTGCTCGCCGGGCTCGCCGCCCATTTCCACGGGGCCTGGGCCTATGCGCTGCACGCGGTGCGGACGCCGCCCTTCTGGCTGGCCGCCGCCGGCGTGCTCACGGCCGCCGTGGTCTACCTGTGGCGGCCGGCCCTGGCGGGGCTCGCCGTCCGCGTGGCCCGGCCGCTGTATCTCGCGCTGGTGCACAAGTATTGGGCGGACGACTTCAATGAGATCGTCCTTGCCGGCGGCGCACGCCGGCTCGGGCGCCTGCTGTGGCAGGTGGGCGACGTGCTGGTGATCGACGGGGCCATGGTGAACGGCACCGCGCGCCTGGTGGGCATGGTGGCCGCGGTGGCGCGCCACGTGCAGACGGGCTACCTGTACCACTACGCCTTCGCCATGCTCATCGGCCTGCTCGCCATGACGAGCTGGCTCCTGGGCCTGATGCGCTGACGGGGGAGGGGCGCCGCCTATGCTCGCCGACTGGCCGCTGCTGAGCCTGCTGATCTGGACGCCCATCGTGGGCGGCGTGCTGGTGCTGCTCGCCGGCGACCGCGGGGGCGCCGGCCCCAAGCGCATCGCGCTCGCCTTCTCGCTCGCCACCTTCGCCCTCAGCATACCGCTGTTCACGGAGTTCGACCGGGGCACCGCACTGATGCAGTTCCAGGAGCGCGTGCCCTGGATCGCCGCCTTCGACATCTACTACCACCTGGGGGTGGACGGCATCTCCATGCCGCTCATCGTGCTCACCACCTTCGCTACGGTGCTGGTGGTGCTCGCGGGGTGGGAGGTGATACAGCGGCGCCCGGCCCAGTACATGGCCGCCTTCCTGATCATGGAGGGGCTGATGGTGGGCGTCTTCTCGGCGCTGGACGCGGCCCTGTTCTACGTCTTCTGGGAAGGCATGCTGATTCCCATGTTCCTGGTGATCGGCATGTGGGGCGGACCGCGGCGCGTCTACGCCACCATCAAGTTCTTCCTTTACACCTTCCTCGGGTCGGTGCTGATGCTGGTGGCGCTGATCTACCTCTATCACAAGTCCGGCAGCTTCTCGATCCTGGACTACCACCAGGTGCCGCTCGGGATGCGCGAGCAGCTCCTGATCTTCCTCGCCTTCCTGGTGGCCTTCGCGGTGAAGGTGCCCATGTGGCCGGTGCACACCTGGCTGCCGGACGCGCACGTGGAGGCCCCCACGGGCGGCTCGGTGATCCTGGCCGCCATCATGCTCAAGATCGGGGCCTACGGCTTCCTGCGCTTCAGCCTCCCCATCACGCCCGACGCGAGCGCCGCCCTCGACTGGCTCATGATCGCGCTCTCGCTGATCGCCGTGGTCTACATCGGCTTCGTGGCCCTGGTGCAGGCGGACATGAAGAAGCTCATCGCCTACTCCTCCATCGCCCACATGGGCTTCGTCACCCTGGGCTTCTTCATCGTCTACACCATCGCCGAGCGCAACGGCGGCCTGCAGGGGGCGGTCCTCGGCATCGAGGGCGCCCTGGTGCAGATGGTCTCGCACGGCTTCGTCTCGGCTGCGCTCTTCCTGTGCGTGGGTGTGCTCTACGATCGCATGCACTCGCGCCTCATCCGTGACTACGGCGGCGTGGCGAACACCATGCCGGCCTTCGCCGCCTTCGCCGTGCTCTTCGCCATGGCCAACGCAGGGCTCCCCGGCACCTCGGGCTTCGTGGGCGAGTTCATGGTGATCCTGGCCAGCTTCAAGGCCAATCCCTGGTTCTCCTTCCTGGCCGCGACCACCCTTATCCTGGGTGCGGCCTACACCCTGTGGATGGTCAAGCGCGTGATCTTCGGGCCCGTGCGCAACGAGCAGGTCGCGGCCCTCAAGGACCTCGACGCGCGCGAGTACGTGGTGCTGGGCGCGCTGGCGCTGGCCGTGCTGGCGGTGGGCGTGTGGCCTGACCCGCTGGTCGAGGTGATGCACGCGTCTGTGGAGAACCTGGTGCAGCAGGCCACGACCTCCAAGCTCCAGATGCTGGCCGCGCATCCGTGATCGCGAAGGAAGAGGGAGGCTGATGCTGAGCACGCTGTCGGACCTCACCCTGATGGCCCCCGAGCTGTGGCTCGCTGCCATGGCCTGCGTGGTGCTGGTGGCCGATGTCTACGCGGGCGGGGGTCGCGGCACCGTGGCCTATCTGCTCGCGCAGCTCGCCCTGCTCGGCGGTATGTGGCTGCTGCTCGCCGACGCCGTGCCCGCGCCCGAGGCGCTCTTCGGCGGCGCCTTCCTGCGCGATCCCCTCGCGGACGTGCTCAAGGCGGCCGTGCTCGTGCTCACGGTGGCCGTGTTCGCCTACGCGCGTGGCTACCTGCAGGGCCGGGGGCTGGACCGTGGCGAGTACTACGTGCTTGGTCTGTTCGGCGTGCTCGGCATGATGGTCCTGATCTCGGCAGGCAACCTGCTCACCCTCTACCTGGGGCTCGAGCTGCTGGCGCTTTCCCTCTACGCCATGGTGGCCCTGCACCGCGACTCGCTGGAGGCATCGGAAGCCGCCATGAAGTACTTCGTGCTGGGGGCGCTCGCCTCGGGAATGATGCTCTACGGCATCTCCCTGCTCTACGGCGTGACGGGGTCGCTCGCGCTGGACGTGGTGGCGCGCGCCGCGGCCGCCGACGCCTCCGATCCGGTGATGCTGCTCGCGCTCGCCTTCGTGATCGTGGGGGTGGCCTTCAAGCTCGGGGCGGTCCCCTTCCACATGTGGATCCCGGACGTGTACCACGGAGCGCCCGCGGCGGTCGCCCTCTACGTGGGCGCGGCGCCCAAGATCGCGGGCTTCGCGCTCGCAATGCGCCTGCTGGTGGAGGGCCTGGGGGGCCTGCAGGCCGAGTGGGCCGACATGCTGGTGGTGCTGGCGGTGCTTTCGATCGCCATCGGCAACGTGGTGGCCATCGCCCAGACCAACATCAAGCGCATGCTGGGCTATTCCACCATCTCCCATATCGGCTTCCTGCTGCTGGGGCTGATCGCCGGCACCCGCGACGGCTACGGGGCGGCCATGTTCTATGCGCTCACCTATGCGCTCATGGCGGCTGGCGCCTTCGGCGTGGTGGCCATCATGAGCCGTCGGAGCGAGGCTGAGCTGCTCGATGACTACCGCGGCCTCAACGCCCGCAACCCCTGGCTCGCCTTCATGATGCTGATCCTCATGTTCTCCATGGCCGGGGTGCCGCCCACGGTGGGCTTCTACGCCAAGCTGACGGTGCTCAAGGCGGTCATCGACGTGGGCGCCCTGTGGCTCGCCGTGGTGGCCGTGGCCTTCTCCATCGTCGGGGCCTTCTACTACCTGCGCGTGGTCAAGCTCATGTACTTCGACGAGCCGCCGGAGGAGGCGGCGGTGCGCGCGGGGCTGCAGGCGGGCACGGTGCTGAGCGCCAACGGGCTGGCGGTGCTGGGGCTGGGGCTGCTCCCGGGCGCGCTGCTGGCGCTGTGCCTGCAGGTGGTGGGCTGACATCGGAGAGGGGGCAGGCTCGGCTGCCGTCTCACCGTGAGGCGAGCTTTCCCGGACGAAGGAATCCCTCGGGCCCCGCCGCCCTGGTGGTGGCCAACCTGCCCCGGCTCGGCGAGCGGGTGCCCTTCTTGGCTGTGGGCTGCAGCGAAAGCTTGCCGCTGCCACCTACAGTCTGCTCGGTGGTTCGTCTCTCCGCCCAGGCCGTGGTTCCTGCTACGGCCTGGGCTCCAGCCCGTCGCGAGCGCGGCTGCAAAGGGCGCAATCATCCGGAGCCCTTGATGCAACATGCGGGCTGGGCGCTGTGGTCGGCGCCACGTGAGGCATCATTGGTTCATGAACTTCTGAAGGAAACTCTGATCAATCCGCTGCGCGGATTGATCAGCGCTTTGGTGCTTCGCGGCCCATTTTCGATTTTTTTCGTATCGTCATGCACTTCCATGTGCATGGGCCGTCCCTGGCCGCGGGGAAGCCCTGAAAAATCGGATTTTTCAGAGCTTCCTGAATAAATGGGCTTCGGCAGGGCCTGTGCTAGCATCGTGGGCATGGAGCTCAGGCGCAAGCTGTTCCTGGTGCTGGCCGGTATGGCCACCGTGCCGCTGCTCGTGCTCCTCTTCGGGGTCGTGGACCGGGCCGAGCGCGCGCTGGAGGCGCGGGTGGAGGCCGAGCTGCAAGAGACCTTGAAGAAGATGGAGCGCGAGTTGCGCAGCCTCATGGACACGCAGAAGGCCCTCGCCCGGGGCCTGGCCCAGGTGCCGGTGCTGGAGGCCTTCGCCGCCGTGGCCCCGCCCGATCGCTACCGCCCCGAGGCGTATGAGGCGCGCGCCGAGGCGCTGGAGTCGTTCTTCCTCAACTACCAGACCACGGTCCCCAGCATCCAGGCCATCCGCTTCACCGATCCCACGGGCAAGACGCTGGTCAAGGTCAAGGAGGGGCACGAGGTGCCGCGTCTGCACGTGGACGCGCTCGGGCGGCGCTATGTGGAGGACATAAGCTACAAGCCCTTCTTCCAGCGTGCGCTCGCGAGCGGGGACGAGGTCTCGGTCTCCAACTTCGAGCGCGGCAAGGTGGCGGGCGAGGTGGAGTTCTGCCCTGCCATGGTGCGCTACTCGGTGCCGGTGCGCGACGGTGAGGGTGGGCTGCTCGGCCTGCTGGTGGTGAACATGTGGGGACGGCGCGTGGACGACGTGGTGGTGGCGGCCCTGGGCGGCTATCCCGGACAGGTGTACCTGGTGGAGATGAACGACCAGGATCCCGCGCGTGACGGCATCTACCTGTACCACCGCGACGCCGACAAGCGCTTCGCCAACCAGCTCGGCACCCCCTACCGCTTCCCCGTCGACGTCGGTCCCGAAGTGTGGGATCGGATCCGCGCCGGCGCCGATGCGGGCACGGTGGTCACCGACGACGGGCGCATGTATTTCTACCGCCGCTACGAGCCCTACCGTGACCGCCTCTCCCAGTGGCTGCTGGTGATCGAGACCGACCGCGCCACGGTGCTCGCCCCCGTGGCGGGGCTGCGGAGCTGGATCTGGGGGCTGATGGCGGTGGTGCTGCTGCTGTCGCTGATCGTGGCGCGGGTGGCGGCGGCGCGGCTCGCACGCCCGGTGCACGAGCTGGCCGAGATCATCACGCGCTACGAAAAGGGCGACAAGACGGCGCGCTACCGCGAGCGCAGCCGCGACGAGATCGGCACCGCCGGCCGCGCCTTCAACAAGCTGGCCGACTCGCTGGAACGGGCCGAGCGCGAGCGCGCCGAGGCCGAGCGGGCCGCGCGCAGGGCCGAGCGGCTCGCGGCCATCGGCGAGATGGCGGCCGGCATCGGCCATGAGATCAACAACCCCCTCATGAACATCATGTCGCTCGCGAAGCTGATCGAGGCCTCGGTGGGCGACGCCGATCCCGAGGTCAAGGAGGACCTCGCCCTCCTGCAGGCCGAGGGGCGCCGATGCGCGCGCATCGTGCAGGGAATCCTCAACTTCGCGCGCGAGTCCGAGCCCGTATACCGCCGTTTCGACCTGGCCGGCCTGCTGGATGAGAGCGTGGACCTGCTCCATCATCGCCTCGAAGCGGCGGGGCTCGCGGTGCGCACCGAGCTCGAACGTCCCCTCGAGATGGAGGGCGACCCGAACCAGATCCAGCAGGTGCTGGTCAACGTGCTTCTCAACGCCATCCATGCCTCGCCCGAGGGCGCCACGGTCACGGTGCGGGCGCGCCGCGAGGGTGGAGACGCCGTGGTGGAGGTGCTGGACCGCGGCCACGGCCTCGACCCGGGCACGCGCGACAAGGTCTTCGACCCCTTCTTCACCACCAAGCCGGTGGGGCAGGGGACCGGCCTGGGGCTCTCGGTCAGCTACGGCATCGTCAAGCAGCACGGCGGCGAGATCGACCTGCGCGAGCGTGCGGGCGGCGGGGCCCGGGCCGTGATCCGCCTTCCGCTGCGGCGCGCCGCCGTCGCCGCCGACGCCCTGCAAGGGGAGCCCGTGGAGGCGTTGCGCCGTGCCGTCTGAGGCGCTTCAGAGCACCGGAGCTGGGGGCGAGCGCGCGCCGGTGCGCGTGCTGTTCGTGGACGACGAGGCCGTGGCCTGCCGCACCATGAAGCGGCAGTTCGCCCGGGCAGGCTACGACTGCACCCCCTTCACCGATGCGCGCGAGGCGCTGGCATGGTTCAAGGGCCAGGGCGCGGACGTGGTGGTCACGGACCTGCGCATGCCAGGGATGAGCGGCTACGAGCTCATCGCCGGGCTGCGCGAGATCGATCCCGAGGTTCCCGTGATCGTCATCACCGCCTATCCCAGCGTGGAGGGAGCGGTGGAGGCCATGAAGCGCGGCGCCACCGACTTCATCAAGAAGCCCTTCGAGTTCGAGGAGCTGCGCCATGTCATCGATCGCACCCTAGGCGCCCTCAGCCTCAAGCGCGAGAACGCCCAGCTGCGCCGCCGTCTCGACCGCTGCAGCCGCGAGCGCTTCGGCATGGTGGGCGAGAGCCCTGTCATGCGGCGTCTCTACGAGACGATCCAGAAGCTGGCCCAGGTGCGCTGCAACGTCATCATCACGGGCGAGTCCGGCGCGGGCAAGGAGCTGGTGGCGCGCGCCCTGCACGACTACGGGCCGCGCGCCGAAGCCCCCTTCGTGGTCATCGACTGCGGAGCGCTCACCGAGACCCTGCTCGAGAGCGAGCTCTTCGGCCACGAGAAGGGCGCCTTCACCGGCGCCATCCACCGCAAGCGCGGCCTGATGGAAGAGGCCTCGGGGGGGACGCTGTTCCTGGACGAGATCAGCAACATCTCCGACGCCATGCAGGTCAAGCTCATGCGGGCCATCGAGCAGCAGTGCATCACCCGCGTGGGCGGCACCACGCCGATCCCCATCGACCTGCGCATCATCGCCGCCAGCAACCGTGACCTCGAGGGCTTGGTGCGCGAGGGGCGCTTCCGCCACGACTTCTACCACCGCCTCAACGTGGTCAACATTCGCGTTCCCCCGCTCGCCGAGCGCCGCGAGGACATCCCTGCCCTGGTCGAGCACTTCGTGCGCGAGTTCGCGCGCCGTTACGGACGGCGCGTGCAGGGCTTCGACCCGGTCTCGATGCGGCGGCTGTGCGAGGCCGACTGGCCTGGCAACGTGCGCCAGCTCCGCAACGTGGTCGAGCGCTGCGTGATCCTGAGCGATGGCCCGGTGCTGCGCTGGCCGGAGGAGGGCGGGCTCGAGGAGCCGCTGGCTGGCCGGCGCCTGTGGTTCCCTGAGGAGGACCTGCCGCCGCTCGAGGCCGTGGAGGCGGCCTACATCCGCCATGTGCTCGAGCGCACCGGCGGCAAAAAGACCGCGGCCGCCCGCATCCTCGGCATCGACAAGACCACCCTCTGGCGCAAGCTCCGTCGCCTGGGCGGCGAGGGCCCGGCTGCCCTCGGAACCCCCGAGGAGCCCGGCAACGGCACCCGGGGCTGAACTTGCAGGGTTGCAGCTTCCACCCCACCGGAACGGGAGCCTGGTGCAAAATGCACCAATCCCGCGCCGTCCGCCGCCGGGCGCGCACGTAACCTTCTGTAAAGCAAGGCGGCCGGTTCGGGGCAGGTTGGCACCCGGCTTGCAGAAGGGCTTGAGGGTGCGATCAAGAACCAGAAGGACAGGGAGCGGAAGGACACGGCACCGGAGCTCTGGCCATCGAGCCATACGTTCTTACAGGAGGAGTCAGGCATGCTTCGAACAAGACGTACCGTCACGCTGGCGGCTGCGGCGGCCTTGGGTCTTGGGCTGGCGGCCTGCGGCCAGCAGCAGGCGAACCTGAAGCCGGCGAAGAACGGCTACTACCAGCAGAAGGTGGTCTACCACATCAACGACATCAACAAGGCCTGGGGTGCACTGCGCAACGTCCGAAACCATCTCAACGCCCTCGGCGATGAGAACGTCGAGATCATCGTCGTGACCCACAGCTCGGGTGCCTTCACACTGGTGGACGGCGCGAAGGACAAGAAAGGCCACACCTTCGAGGCCAAGGTGCAGGAGCTCGCCAACCGCGGCGTGAAGTTCCAGATCTGCGCCAACACCATCCGGGGCAAGAAGATACCGAAGGACAGGATCAACCTCGTTGCACAGGTGGTGCCGTCTGGAGTCGCTCAGGTCGCCCACCTGCAGCAGATGGGCTACATGTACGTGAAGCCCTGAAGCCGCAGCGACGGCCGAAAGCGACTTCATGCGTTTTGTCGGGCGCCTCTGGCGCCCGTCTTTTTGCCCGCAGCTCCAAAAAACCTGGCCTTTCAGGCCTTTTCGTAGAAAACGAGTGAAAGGCCTAAAAAATCCGATTTTTCAGATGGTATGGACGCCGCCCTCCCATTCCTTCCGGGCGGTGGCATCCTGTGAGGGGTCACGCGCCCGGTGTGGCGCAGATCGACAGACGATGACACAGGAGGGCGACGTCC